>Ga0157366_1000016_pt1 | contig 118818 bp, 120 predicted proteins | sample AttbisABBM1_FD_113149 | JGI IMG/M metagenome (GOLD analysis project Ga0157366, IMG submission 113149) | Fungus gardens microbial communities from leaf cutter ant in Botucatu, State of São Paulo, Brazil - Atta bisphaerica ABBM1 | ecosystem: Host-associated > Fungi > Mycelium > Unclassified ...
CCCTTCCGCTTTATTGAAGAAGAGAAGAAGGGTTTCCTGAAACGCCTGTTCGGGGGATAAACCATGGCATTACTTGATTTCTTTTTATCCCGGAAGAAGAACACTGCCAACATAGCCAAGGAAAGGCTGCAGATTATCGTGGCAGAACGGAGAAGGGGCGACAGTGAGCCCCACTATCTTCCGCAACTTAAGCGCGACATTCTGGAAGTGATTTGCAAATATGTGAAGATCGATCCAGAGATGGTCACGGTGCAGCTCGATCAGAAAGGTGATGATATCTCGATTCTGGAGCTGAACGTGACGCTTCCGGAAACGGAAGACGCGACTAAATGATTCTGACCGCCGCCTGAATTTCCCCTGCGCAGTGGCAGGGGAAATTTATCCGGTCAGCAACCCGCCAGGATCTCATCGATGCCGGGTTTCAGCAGTTCGCCCCGCCATCCGGTCAGTAACTCCGGTGGACGCCCCTGCGGCTTAATGCCCCAGTGCTGACTCAGCACCTGATTAATCTGACGGCGTGACGCCAGCAATTCCTGACTGAAGCCACTCTGCTCACTGACCTGCTGCACCAGCGCCTTCATCGCTTTGAAGACCGATTTGTAATTCGGATGGTCGATCAGATTTCCCAGCGGAGCCGGTAATTCACTCTCCTCCAGTGCCGCCGCTTCCGCCACCAGCGCGACCAGCGTTTTGCCGTGAAAACGAATTTCGTGTCCTGACAGCCCCAGATGATCAAGTTCACCCAGCGAGCCCGGCATAAAGCGCGCCACCTTCCACAGGTTTTCTTCGCGCACCACAAAGTTAACCGCCATATCCTTTTCACGCGCCAGCGTCAGACGCCAGGCCGCCAGGCGCTGCAGCGCCGCCAGCTGACGCGGACGCAGTTGCCAGGCGTTGGTGATATCGCGCCAGGCCTCTTCCGGGGCCAGACTATCCAGACGGCGCTGACAGAGGTTGTCGCACTCGCTGAGTGCGGCGGCCATGTTGCCCGCCTCTTCCGTATTGACCATCAGCTGACGGGCAATCGGCAGCAGGTAGTGAACGTCGGCTGCTGCATAGACACACTGGCGCTCCGTCAGCGGGCGGGCTAACCAGTCGGTGCGCGATTCGCTTTTATCGAGTTCAACCTGAGTGAAGTGCGCCACCATCGCGGCGAAGCCCCAGGAGAGTGGCTGGCCGGAGAAGGCCGCCAGAATCTGGGTGTCGATCATCGGTGTCGGCAGCACGCCAAAACGGTGCAGGAACACCTCCAGATCTTCGCCGCCCGCATGCAGGAATTTGGTCACGGCGGTGTCGGTCAGCAGCGCCACAAAGGGTGACCAGTCGCGGATGTTGAGCGGGTCTATCAGCACCAGTTGTTCGTCGTCATACAGCTGGATCAGGCCAAGCTGAGGGTAATACGTGCGGGTACGCACAAACTCGGTATCCAGTGCCACCGCCGCGTGCTGGCGCGCTTTCTGGCACACGTCTGCCAGTTGATCGTCCTGGTCGATAAGGGAATAGTTCACGTCTGATTTCCACCGCAGCAGACTCCGCGCGGCGCTCCATGTTAAAAACAATAAAAACGCCGGACATGCCGGCGTTCAACCTCAATTCTTATCCGGATTCAGCGGGTGCCGGATTTCACCTCATCGCGCAGCTCACGCCGCAGGATCTTGCCAACGTTGGTCTTGGGGAGCTCATCACGAAACTCAATGATTTTGGGCACCTTGTAGCCGGTCAGCTGACGGCGACAGTGATCGAGCACCTCCTCCTTCGTCAGCGACGCCTCTTTTTTCACGATGCAGACTTTGACCGCCTCACCGGAGAGATCGCTGGGAACCCCGATGGCCGCGGCTTCACGCACTTTCGGGTGCTGCATCAGCACATCTTCGATTTCATTCGGATAGACATTAAAGCCTGACACCAGAATCATATCTTTTTTACGGTCGACGATGCGAATAAAGCCTTCCTGATCAACGGTAACAATATCACCGCTATGGAGCCAGCCATTTTTCAGGACTTCCGCCGTCGCTTCCGGATGCTGCCAGTAACCCAGCATCACCTGCGGGCCGCTGATGCAGAGCTCACCCGGCTCGCCCGCTGCCACTTCATTTCCCGCTTCATCCAGGATCAGCACATCGGTCGAGGGCACCGGCAGGCCGATGCTGCCGGTATGACAGCTGATGTCGTAGGGATTGACCGAAACCAGCGGCGAACACTCCGTCAGGCCGTAGCCCTCCAGCAGATAGTGCCCGGTCAGCTTTTCCCAGCGTTCAGCCACGACTTTCTGCACCGCCATCCCACCGCCCGCAGAGAGCCGCAGCGTGGAGAAATCGAGTTTCGTAAACTGCTCATCGTTCAGCAGCGCATTAAACAGCGTGTTGACCCCGGTGATGGCGGTAAACGGAAACCTGCTCAGCTCTTTAACGAAGCCAGGAATATCGCGCGGATTGGTGATCAGCAGGTTCTGGCCGCCCAGCTCAAGGAAAAGCAGCCCGTTCACCGTTAATGCAAAGATGTGATAGAGCGGCAGCGCGGTGACGACGCACTCTTTGCCGTCACGCAGCAGTTTGCCGTAGGTCGCTTTCGTCTGCTCGAGATTCGCCTGCATGTTGCGATGCGTCAGCATCGCCCCTTTGGCCACCCCGGTGGTGCCGCCGGTATATTGCAGGAAGGCGAGATCGTCATTCGACACGGTCGGACGGCGATAATTGAGCGTCGCCCCCACGTCCAGAACCTGACGGAATGAGATAGCGCCCGGCAGATGGTATTTCGGCACCAGCTTTTTGACATACTTGACGACGAAATTCACCAGCGTCGCCTTAATGGGGGCGAGCTGGTCACCCATCCGGGTCAGGATGACGTGACGAACCGCGGTTTCTGCCACCACCTTTTCCAGCGTGTGCGCGAAGTTGGAGACGATGACAATGGCGCTGGCGCCGCTGTCGTTAAGCTGATGTTTCAGCTCTCGCCGCGTGTAGAGCGGATTGACATTGACCACCACCATTCCCGCGCGCAGCACGCCAAACAGGGCCACCGGATACTGGAGCAGGTTAGGCATCATTAACGCCACCCGGTCACCCGCTTTCAGGCCCAGTTCATGCTGGAGATAAGCGGCAAAGGCGCGGCTCTTCTCCTCCAGCTGGCGATAACTCATTTTCTGACCCATGTTCAGGAACGCGGGTTGATCAGCGTAGCGTTTTGCGGCCTGCTCAAACAGATCCACCAGAGAGGTATAACGATCTGCACTTATTTCGGCAGGCACATCTGCCGGGTAGCGTTTCAGCCAAACCTTATTCAAGGATCCACCCCGATAATTATGTTGTATTTCCATCGCTGCCTCAGCCAATCTGGTTTGTTAACAATATTTTAACTGATTGTACCAGTTTGCCTGTTTCGGCATGTTGAGGTTGCGAAGTCCATCACTAAATTTCGTGCTGTGAAAACAGACAAATAAAAAGCCCGGCAGCGAGCACCGCGACCGGGCTGAATAGCAGGTCTTAATGTTACTCGGTCAGTATGGTCTGCACCTCGGTCGGGCCACTGTTAACCATGCCCCAGTAGGGATTGGGTCCCCAGTATCCCCCGCGATGGCGGGTCGGACCGTACCAGATCCAGGGATCCATCGGCTGTGGCGGTGCGGTCACCTGCTGGGCGAGACGCCAGCGCTGATAACCGCGCACATCGATGACGGCAAATTTGTAATCTGCCTCGCCGATTTTGCCCTGCTCCGTGCCTTTCAGCGTGCCCAGCACCGTGACGTACTGATTTCTGACATCCACCGGGTCAACAAAACCGTGGATGTCAGCATAGATCCGGCCGACTGACGCCGCGCCCAGACGCGGTCTGGCGCTCTCATCCAGCGGCTGTGCCGCAATCTCCAGACGGGTTTTGCCGTTCAGGTTGGTGACGTTCACCACCTTACCGCCAAAGCGCGACTCCTGGCCGACATAGATAGCAGGGTCATTCATCACCCGCAGCAGATCCTGCTGAGGCTGAGGGGAACTGCCCTGCAGCGTGTCAGGAATAGAGACACAACCCGTTAACACCAGCACACAGGTCAGCAGCAGACCTGAAAGCCCTTTACCACACATTGACGACATAGACGCTCTCCCGTTAGGTAAAGTCTTAGACTGGACGCATAACAATAAGTTGCGTGCGACTTAGCGGCCAGGTAACTTTTTCCAGGCAACTTCATTGCGCAGGTAGGTCGGCTCCGCCGTTTCCGGCAGCAGGGTATCCCCGTCCGCCAGCGCCAGCGTCGCCAGCGGCAGCATATCCTGTGCGGCAGGCAGGGTCACCTCACTGGCAGTCAGCGTCAGTGCGTGCCCCTGCTGCAATGCCGGGAAGGCTTCCCAGCCGGTGCCGGCGGTCATCCACTCACCGGTAAGCGCCTGCATTCTGGCCACCGCTGCCTCGGGCGTCAGCACGCTTTCGCTGGCTTCACCCTGCCAGCGCCCCTGCTCATCCCGCTGATACTCTGCCCAGTAAACTTCACCCATTCGCGCATCAATGGCGGTCAGTACGCGACGGGCGCCGTGCAGACGCCACGCCCCTTCTGCCATCGTCGCCAGCGTCGAGACCGCGATCATCGGCAGGGCTGCGCCCAGTGCCAGGCCCTGCGCAATACCAATGCCGATACGGACGCCGGTAAAGCTGCCGGGGCCGCGCCCAAAGGCCAGCGCGTCCAGATCGGTCAGTTCCAGCTGACCGGCGAGCAGGAGCTCTTCGACCAGCGGCAAAATACGCTGGGTGTGATCGCGCGGGGCGATTTCGAATCGGGCATCGATCTGTTGCTGATTCAGCAAGGCGGCTGAACAGGCTTCTGTCGCCGTATCCAGCGCTAAAATTCGGGCTGACATGACTACCTCAGAAGAAAGAAAACGGCGCGCATCTTAGCACAGAATTATGCGTCTGGTTCGGGTTGCTGGCGGATAAAGGCGATGGCGCGACGGATGTCCCGGGTGCGCGGCGTTGGCGGCAGACTGTTCAGGAACAGCGCGCCGTAAGGGCGTGACACCAGCCGTTGATCGCAAATCACCAGCACACCGCGATCGTCGGTATCACGGATTAACCGTCCCACGCCCTGCTTCAGGGTGATCACCGCATCCGGCAACTGCACATCCGCAAAGGGATCGCCGCCGCGAATCCGGCAATCTTCCATCCGGGCTTTCAGCAGCGGATCTTCCGGTGAGGTGAAAGGCAGCTTGTCGATGATCACCAGCGACAGGGCATCCCCGCGCACATCCACCCCTTCCCAGAAACTGCTGGTCGCGACCAGCAGCGCATTCCCCTTCTCAATAAACTGCTGCAGCAACTGGCCTTTACTGGTTTCACCCTGCACCAGCACCGGCAGCGTCATGGAGGCGCGAAATTCGGCCGCCAGCTCACGCATCATCAGGTGTGAAGTACAGAGGAAGAAGCAGCGACCTTTGTTGGCATCAATCAGCGGCTTCATCATCGCGGCCAGCTGGCGGGCGCCCCCCGGACGGTTAGGCTCCGGCAGATTGCGCGGCACGCAGAGCAGCGCCTGCTTCGCAAAGTCGAACGGGCTGTTGAGGATCAGGCTTTTTGCCGCATTGACACCCAGCCGTTCCGAGAAGTGCGCCATCTTCTCATCCACTGCCAGGGTGGCTGAGGTAAAGATCCACGCGGCTTTACGGTTATCCATCACTTCACGAAAACGCTCCGCGACGGAGAGCGGCGTCAGCGCCAGGATAAAGTGACGTGAGGTACATTCATACCAGTAGCTGTAGCCCGGCTCGTTGATGGCCCGCAGCCGTTTCAGCCGGGTACGATAGAGCGCGGCGCGCTCAAAAGCGGCATCCAGCAGGGCTGAACGTCCCAGAGAGAGCTTGATGACGTCGTAACAGAGTTCGAGTGCATCATCCAGCAGCGTAAACATCCGCAGAATGGCGTTGTCACTCAGCAGCTCACGCAGATTCCCGCGATAGCCGGGATCGCCCAGTGACAGGCGAAAGTCCTGCGCGCACTGCGCCAGACGGTCAGCGGATTTCTGCAGCTGCTGGGCATCGCGCACCTCGGTGCGGTAGGCGATGATGATATCTTTGGCGAGGTCGAGCAACTGACGGCTGGAGAGCTGCTGGCCAAAGTACTGGCTGGCGATGTCGGGCAGCTGATGGGCTTCGTCAAAGATCATCACATCCGCTTCAGGGATCAGTTCCCCAAAACCGCCCTCTTTAACCACCAGGTCGGCGAGAAAAAGATGGTGGTTCACCACCACCACATCCGCGTCCATGGCGCGCTTTCGCGCCTTCACCACAAAGCACTCTTTGTAACGCGGGCAGTCAGTGCCCAGGCAGTTATCGTTGGTGCTGGTGACCAGCGGCCAGACCGGGCTGTCTTCGGTCACGCCCGCGCAGCTGCTGATGTCGCCATCTTCGGTCTGTGATGACCAGCTGCGCAGCGTCACCAGATCGGTGAGCGCCTGCGCGGTGAGATCGCCACCCGCCATCGACTGCTGTTCCATGCGTTCCAGACAGAGGTAGTTAGAGCGGCCTTTCAGCAGCGCGGTTTTGCCTTTGAACTTTAGCGCCCTGACCATGGTGGGCAGATCGCGCCCATAGAGCTGATCCTGCAGCGCTTTGGATCCGGTCGAGACAATCACTTTTTTATTGGCCCGTAAGGCGGGTGCCAGGTAAGCGTAAGTTTTACCGGTACCGGTACCGGCTTCGACGACCAGTTCACCCTGCTCTTTTACGGCTTCAGAGACCGCCTGCGCCATCTCGCGTTGTGCTTCCCGCGGCTTAAAACCCGGGATACCCAGCGCCAGCGCGCCATCCACTGCAAAATCGTCTGCCACATACCCTCACTAAGAACGGCAAAAACACTGTAATTATGTCAGTATTGCACAGACAAAGCAAAACGGAGGCTTATCAATAAGTTATGCAGGAATGGTCAGTTCTCCGACAGCGTGCGTGTTCTCCTGAACGTGCTGTTAGCGCTTCCCCTGCGGCATAAAGTCACATCCAGTGAACGTTTAATTCGCGGTGTCCGTGAATGCCGGGAAGAAACGGAGAGGAAATAACAGAGTGCGACGGAAGAGAGGCGGGTTTCATTAACGTTGTACGTGCGCAGGATTATTTAAGCAGGGATTGAACGCTATTTTCATCGCACATGAATCTGCTGCGGAAATAAAGAACCGCAAAACGGCGCACAGGCGGTTTTGCGGTGTTAGCAGAGGGGGCGACCGGTGTCAGACATCCCTTACGGTCGGATCGTCTTCCTCATCCTCTTCTTCATCTTCCGGGTAGATCTCAGCATCATCTGGCAATGGCTCATCGTAATCTGGACGTTCAGACATAATTACCTCCGGTGATAAATAGCAGCACTGCTATTTGATCTGAGCATAGTTAACCGGCGCCGGAGGCCGCTGAGTTTCCTTGTGAACTGTGAGCCAGGCGTAAGATCGTTGTAACAGATTGAAAACGATCGCGAGGTGACGCCGCGCTGTGCTAGTGCCGGATATAAAACGCGCCCGCCAGCATGGCAACAAACAGCAGAGCAAAGGTAATAAAACCCTGCTTACTGCCTTTAGAGAGACCGACAAAGGCCGATATCACAATAAACAGCAGCGTCAGTGCGCCCGCCATCACCCAAAACAGATACTGCGTATTCGCCATGTGCTCATCCTCATCCTGTGGCGCGATATTTCGCTGATTTATACCATTTTTACGCCTGGCCTGTCCTGCATTCCCGCGCCTCGCCAGCCGGCCGCTGCCGCATTCCGTCCCCGCCTGCCCGCTAAAGCCTGTGACGCAGTCAGCAAATGCAGAGGATAACAGCAGGAAATAACCGCCCGGATTATAATGATTAAATCGGCTTACCGTTGGGATGTGGCACCCGTAAGCTGACGTGCTGAGACTGGCTTAACGATGTCTTCAGGCTGCGTTAAGCAGATGGCCTTAACCCGACTGCCTGACTCAGGCGGAGGATTGCTATGAATACTTTCCGCATCGGCTCTCTGACTGGCGTGCTGCTGCTCTGCAGCTGTCAGGCCCCCACCCCCGATCAGGCGCGTCTGCAGGAACCCCTCTTTCAGGGCCAGAGCACCCGCACCGTTCCTCAACTCAGCGACTGCATTTATCGCGGCTGGTCCACGACCAGCGTGGTTGCCCGCGATGACACGACCCATACCCGGCCCAGCGGCAGTGCGATCAGCGTCTTTACCTGGGAGGATTCTATCTTTGCGGATGTCTCGCCTCACGGACGAGGGGCAGAGGTCAAATATTTTACCACCTTCCGGATGGCACCTCAGGTGATGGCAGACAGGCAGGCGATTGTTAAGCGCTGCCTGTGAGGGGTGACAGCGATGCGGGGAATATGGCAGGCTACCTCCCACTTTATTCAGGGAGAAGCCGATGAGTATTACCCGTATTGACCCGGAACACCGTATGTCCGAAGCCGTGATCCACAATGACACGATCTACTACACCAGCGTGCCGGAAAACCTGGACGCCGACGCCGAAGCGCAGACGGCCAATGCGCTGGCGGTGATTGATGCGATGCTGACGCGTCTCGGCAGTGACAAGAGCAAAATTCTCGATGCCACGCTGTTTCTGGTGGATAAGGCTGATTTCCCTGCCATGAACCGCGCCTGGGACGCCTGGGTCTCTCCCGGTAATGCACCGGTGCGCTGTACGGTTCAGGCCGGGCTGTTAAATCCAAAGTACAAAATTGAGATAAAAATTATCGCTGCACGTTAAGCAGAGCGGGCGTTATTCTTCTTCGTTTTCGTCATCTTCGTCGTCGAAGAGCGCCCGGATCTGTTCGCCCGAGTGAGTCTGCCGGATCTCCTGCGCCACCTGGGCGATGGCCTGACCACTCGATAAACCCCCTGCCATCAATTCCTGAATACGCTCGACGGCCTGCTGTTGCTGCTCATGAGAGAGCGCCGGTAATCCTGTAAACATGTTCTGCTCCTGTGTTGGGTCAAACAGTATCCCACGCGGAACTAACAGGTGCCAGTCAGGAAAAAATATGTCAGTCTGACCGCCTCTTTGCTTGCTGATTTTTCTGCCCGATGATTGTTGAAACCCTCACGCTTGATTATACCCCGGATGCGCTGACCCGGCGTTTTGCCCCCATTGCCCATCTGCCCTGGGCGATGCTGCTCTCCTCCGCCCAGGCCAGCCACAGCGATAACCGCTTTGATATACTGACGGCCAATCCCCGCGCCACCCTGGTGACCCGCGGGGCGATCATCTCGATCAGCGATCGCAGCGGCACCCGTGAATCGGCCGCCGACCCTCTGCTGCTGGTGCAGCAGCAGTGCGATGCGCTGGGCGTGACGCCTGCCGCCAGTGAGACGCTGCCGTTCCAGGGCGGCGCGCTGGGTCTGTTTGGCTACGACCTGGGCCGCCGGTTTGAAACGCTGCCCGCCAGGGCCGAGGCCGACCTCATCACGCCCGATATGGCCGTAGGGATCTATGACTGGGCGCTGATTGCCGATCACCATCAGCAGACCCTGACCCTGGTGGCGCTGGAGGCGGCGCAGGCGCGGCTCGCCTGGCTGACACAGTGGCCCGCGCGTGAGGCGCTGCCCTTTTCATTGACCAGCGGCTGGCGTTCTAATCTGAGCTACGCCGACTATGCCGCCCGCTTCGCGGCGGTTCAGGACTATATCCAGGCCGGTGACTGTTACCAGGTTAATCTGGCGCAGCGTTTTCAGGCGGCTTATCAGGGAGATGAGTGGCAGGCGTTCTGTCAGCTGAATGACGCTAACCGTGCGCCGTTCAGCGCTTTTCTTCGCCTGCCGGAGAGTGCCATCCTCAGCCTGTCGCCGGAGCGTTTCCTGTCGCTGAATAACCGGCAGATCGAAACCCGCCCGATTAAGGGAACCCGGCCACGCTGCGCGGACCCGATAGCGGATGCCCAGCAGGCGGAGGCGCTGCGCCATGCGGAGAAAGATCGGGCCGAGAACCTGATGATCGTCGACTTACTGCGTAATGACATTGGCCGCGTGGCGCAGCCCGGCTCCGTTACCGTGCCGGCACTGTTTGAGGTGGAACCCTTCCCCGCCGTGCATCATCTGGTGAGTACGGTTCGTGCGCGGCTGCCCGACCCTCTGCAGGCCACCGACCTTCTGCGGGCCTGTTTTCCGGGAGGCTCGATTACCGGCGCGCCCAAGATCCGGGCCATGGAGATCATCGATGAGCTGGAGCCCCAGCGGCGCAATGCCTGGTGCGGCAGCATTGGCTATCTCAGCCTCTGTGGGCGGATGGATAGCAGCATCACCATTCGCACCCTGATTGCCGAGGGCCAGCAGCTCTACTGTGCAGCCGGTGGCGGCCTGGTGGCAGACAGCGATCCGCACGCGGAATATCAGGAGACGCTGGATAAAGTGAGCCGGATCTTACCGGCACTGGAACAATCGGGAGGTTCAGTTGGCTCTGACGCTTGAGACTTTTCGCTGCCGCTTTCTGTTGCAGCAGCCGGCGCGCACGACGCAGCGCCTCTCTGGCCGGCACGCGGCAGTCCTCGTACCCATCGTGGCGCGGCCTGAGCCGGGCCTGTTGCTGACACAGCGCTCGCACGCCCTGCGCAAACATGCCGGACAGGTCGCCTTTCCCGGCGGAATGCAGGATGACGACGACGCCTCGCTGATCGCCACAGCACTACGCGAGGCTCATGAAGAAGTGGGCATCGAACCGCAGCAGGTCGAGATACTCGGTTCGCTGCCTGCGGTGACCAGCAGTACCGGTTTTCAGGTGACGCCGGTGCTGGGGATCATTCCGGCCAGTCTGCGTTTAACCCTCAACCCGGATGAGGTGCACAGCGCCTTTGAGATGCCGCTGGCTGAGGCGTTACAGCTCAGCCGCTACAGTTCGCTGGAGGTTCATCGGGCCGGTGTCCGGCACCCGGTCTGGCTGTCACGCTATCAGGATTATCTGGTGTGGGGGATGACCGCCGGAATAATCCGCGCACTGAGCACGCAGATCGCCTTCTGACCCCCTTTTCCCGCACGAACCTCATGGAAGCCCGTCAACTCCCTGCCGGGCCCCGCTATAATATTTTCTATCGGTTTTGATAAGTTTATTTCATGCGAAAAGCTGCTCTTTTCCGGTGCATGACCATTACTATTAGCGCCATAAACTGCCCCGGCAGAGTGAGAATAATTGTGAGGAGTGTCACCTGTGATTAGTGTTTTCGACATGTTCAAAGTGGGCATCGGCCCCTCGAGTTCGCATACTGTCGGCCCGATGAAAGCGGGTAAACAGTTTGTGGACTTGCTGTGCGAACAGGGAAAGCTGCAGGAGGTCACCCGAATCGCTGTGGATGTCTACGGTTCCCTGTCGCTGACCGGCAAGGGTCACCACACCGACATCGCCATCATTATGGGTCTGGCGGGCGAATCGCCGGACACCGTCGATATTGATGCGATCCCCGCCTTTATCAAAGACGTCGAGCAGCGTGAGCGACTGCTGGTGGCGAAAGGGGCACACGAAGTCGACTTCCCGCGCGAAGGCGGCATGGTATTTCGCAGTGAGAATCTCTCGCTGCATGAAAATGGCCTGCGCCTGCTGGCTTTTGCCGGCGACCTGCTGATCCTGTCAAAAACCTACTATTCCGTGGGTGGCGGGTTCATTGTTGATGAAGAGCATTTCGGCCAGTCGGCGCTGGATGAGGTCTCGGTTCCGTGGCCGTTCCACTCTGCCAAAGATCTGCTGGCGCACTGCCGTGAAACCGGCCTGTCACTCTCCGGCCTGGTGATGAAAAATGAGCTGGCGCTGCACAGCCGCGACGAGATCCATGCCTACTTCGCCACGATCTGGCAGACGATGCAGGCCTGTATCGATCGCGGTCTGAACACCGAGGGCGTCCTGCCCGGTCCTCTGCGTGTGCCACGCCGCGCCGCGTCGCTGCGTCGCCTGCTCACCTCCTCAACCAAACACTCCAGCGACCCGATGATTGTGATCGACTGGATCAATATGTTTGCGCTGGCCGTCAATGAAGAGAACGCGGCGGGCGGCCGGGTGGTGACCGCCCCGACGAACGGTGCCTGCGGTATCGTGCCTGCGGTGCTCGCCTACTATGATCATTTTATCGAACCCGTAACGCCCGATATCTTCCTGCGTTACTTCCTCGCCTCGGGGGCGATTGGCGTGCTCTATAAGATGAACGCCTCCATCTCGGGCGCAGAAGTGGGCTGCCAGGGTGAAGTCGGCGTTGCCTGCTCCATGGCGGCGGCCGGGCTGGCAGAGCTGCTGGGCGGCAGCCCGGAGCAGGTCTGCGTGGCGGCTGAGATCGGCATGGAGCATAACCTGGGTCTGACCTGTGACCCGGTCGCCGGACAGGTGCAGGTGCCCTGCATTGAGCGTAATGCTATCGCCTCTGTCAAAGCGATTAACGCCGCGCGTATGGCCCTGCGCCGCACCAGTGAGCCGCGCGTCTCTCTGGATAAGGTTATCGAGACGATGTATGAAACCGGCAAGGACATGAATGCCAAGTATCGTGAAACCTCCCGCGGCGGTCTGGCCATTAAAGTACAGTGTGATTAAGCGAAACGTTTAAACGTTCAAATAACGTGCAAACGTAATCAAATCCGCATCCTGCGCTATCTCAGCGCAGGTTTACACGGTAGAGTATTTTCCGCGCAGCCGTCCGGCCTGCGCAGCTATCCAGACCCGCTTTTCTGCATTCCGGCCTCAATTTTAATGGGGCCGTGCCGATATTAACCCCGATATTTTTTGCTTTTTTCTGGCTTTAGGGAAGGTGGATACTGATGTATATGGCCCAGCAATTTGTTGGACAATTCAGACGAAAGCGTTTGCTTATTGCACTGTCAATCGCCACCGTAGTGCTGATACTCACGCTGGCCTTTCGCTATATCGAAGAGAAGTCACGTATTGAGCAGCAGGCAATGGATTTTGCCGACAAAGCGATTATGCGCTTTGACCGGATGTTCTCGCCGCTGGAGGTATCCGCCAATAACACGCTGGGTCTGGTCGGCGTCCCCTGTCAGGACGTTCGCTTTCCGCTGATTGAAAAAATCTCTTCCCTGCAGACCGTCCGGGCGATTCTGCTGGTGGATAACGACAGCATCTACTGCTCCAGTATTTACGGGCCTCGCGCCATCCCCTTCAGCCAGACCTACCCCGATTTAGCTTTTAATAACCAGCGCATGACCCTGTCCACCGACCAATACCTGCTGAAAGGCTCGCCGGTTCTGCTGCTGTGGACCCCCAGAAGCCTCGATAACCGCGCCGGGATTCTGCAGGTAATTAACATCGAGATGATGAGCAACTATGTGCTCGAACCGCAGCTGCCCTGGGTGGAACGTGCCGTGTTCAACGTCAACGGCCAGAGTCTGGAGTATGGTAATCCCCTTATTGAGCCGACCGTACCCTCGGAAGAGGAGGTGAGCTATGAGCAGGGCTCGCTGCGTTACCCCTTTACTCTGACGCTCTATGGCCCCTCACCGACCCGACTGGCGCTGGCAACCCTGCCCTCGCAACTGCCGCTGGCGCTGCTGCTCAGTCTGCTGATGGGCTACATTGTCTGGCTGGCGACCGCAAACCGGATGAGCCTGAGCTGGCAAATCAGTTATGGCATCACGGCTAATGAGTTTATGGTCTACTGTCAGCCGCTGATCAACAGCAGCAGCGGCGAGTGCGACGGCATCGAGCTGCTGCTGCGCTGGCATAACCCCCGCCAGGGCTGGATTGCACCGGATGTGTTCATCCCGCTGGCCGAACGTCAGAACCTGATTAAGCCGCTGACCCGCTTTGTGCTGAATGAGGTGGTCAGGCAGTTACCCCAGCTACCGGATGACCGCGACTTCCATATCGCCATCAACGTCGCTGCCAGCCATTTCCGGGACCGTGCCATCCTGCAGGATCTGCAGAACCTCTGGTGGCCCGCAAATCCGGTGCCGAAGCTGGTGGTCGAGCTGACCGAGCGGGATGCCCTGCCGGTGGTCGATCAGTCGGTAATTGCGCAACTGCACGAGATCGGCGTGCGGCTGGCAATTGACGACTTCGGCACCGGTCACAGCTCGCTCTCCTATCTGAAGGATTTGCAGCCTGACGTGCTGAAGATCGACAAGATATTCACGGCGGCCATCGGCACGGACGCGATCAACGCGACGGTGACGGATATGGTGATTTCCCTGGCACAGCGCCTGAACATCAGCCTGGTGGCCGAGGGAGTAGAAACGGCTGAGCAGGCCGCCTACCTGTGCGAACGCGGGGTGGATCATCTGCAGGGCTACTATTTCGCCCGCCCGATGCCGCTGGAGGACTTTCCGGCCTGGCTGACGCAGCACCGGCTGGAGGTGCGGCAGCCCTCATAACCGGACGCGTCGGAAGCGATGTGCCCTGGCGCTTTGCCGCCACCGATAAAAAAACAGCCGCGGCGGTCAGGCAGCGGCTGTCGGAGAGAGTCAGCGCGGCCTCAGTAACGGACCGCGCATCGAAAAGCGTTACGCCTCTTCATCCTCATCGTGTGGCTTATCTTTGGTAACGCGCACCAGATCGATACGGTAGTCGGTCGCTTCGATAATCTGAAAGTGCAGCGGGCTGATATCGATCACGTCGCCCGGAAGCGGCAACTGCCCTTTCTGCGCAATCAGCAGACCCGCCAGCGAGGCGTGATCTTCGGTCGGATCGACCAGTTCATGGAAGTCGAGCAGCTGCTGCAGCGAGTGCAGATCGGTGCCGCCCTTCACTAACCAGCCATCCCCATCAGCCACGATCTCCGGCGTTTCATCTTCATCCGGGAATTCACCCGCAATCGCTTCCAGCACGTCCAGCGGCGTAATCAGCCCCTGCACGACGCCAAACTCATTGGTGACGATGACGAAGCTGCCACGTGCACGACGCAGCACGCCAAGCAGGTTAATCGGGTCCAGCGTTTCAGGCACCACGATGGTAGGCGTATTCGCTGCAAACGTCGCCACATCCACGCCATGCTCCAGCGCCACCAGCAGCTCTTTCGCCCGCACCACACCGATAATTTCATCCAGCTCGCCCCGGCAGACCGGGAAGAGGCTGTGAGGCGTATCCAGCAGCTGATCGCGAATCTCATCCAGCGGACGGTTCGCATCGACCCAGGAGATCTCGCCGCGCGGCGTCATGATGCTGCGGATGGAGCGGGACGCCAGCGTCAGTACGCCATTAATCATGAAGCGCTCTTCATCTTTAAAGGCTTCCTGCGGCATCGCCTCGGCCAGCGCAGACTCTTCGCTGCTGCCTGCATTGCTGTTGCTCGCCGTCTGCGCGCGGTTGCGACCGCCCATCAGGCGCAGAATCGCCTCTGCGGTGCGCTCACGCATCGGCCGGTTTGACTGATGGCGGATAAAGTTCCGGCGTGCAATCTGGTTGAACAGCTCAATCAGGATGGAGAAGCCAATCGCCGCATAGAGGTAACCTTTCGGAATATGGAAACCAAAGCCTTCTGCCACCAGCGACAGGCCGATCATCAGCAGGAAGCTCAGGCAGAGCACCACCACCGTCGGGTGCGCGTTAACGAAGTTGGTTAATGGCTTGGACGCCAGCAGCATCACACCCATCGCAATCACCACGGCGGTCATCATTACCGGCAGGTGGTTCACCATACCCACGGCGGTGATAACGGCATCCAGTGAGAACACCGCGTCCAGTACCACAATCTGTGTCACCACGGCCCAGAAACTGGCATAACCGCGGTTCCCGCCGCCCTCGAGCTGACGGTTCTCCAGCCTTTCGTGCAGTTCCATGGTCGCTTTGAACAGCAGGAACAGGCCCCCGGCCAGCAGGATTAAATCACGACCGGCAAAGCTGAAACCGCCGACGCTGAAGAGCGGCGTGGTGAGCGTAACCATCCAGGAGATCAGCGAGAGCAGACCCAGACGCATCACCAGCGCCAGCGACAGGCCGATCAGGCGCGCTTTATCACGCTGCTTCGGCGGCAGTTTGTCGGCCAGAATGGCAATAAACACCAGGTTGTCGATGCCCAGGACGATTTCCAGTACGACAAGCGTCAGTAAACCCGCCCAGATTGAGGGGTCGAATAAAAATTCCATTATTTATGACTCCTGAACAGGGAAAAGAGTAAGCCGGTGTCTGTCGGCGCAGCGAGGCGTGACATCCGGGTCGTCGGGAAAACAGAGAAAACGCCGTCAGGCGAAAGGTGACGCGCCAGCAGGCGCAAAGAACAGATTAAGCGACGTCGGTGACGATCCATAAAGGTGGGCTGAAGCCCGACACTCCTGAGTAATAAACAGAAGGCTAATGTATCAGGTCGGTAAATGGCGTCAAAAAATTTTCTTATTTTTACAATCTGCAATGAGGTTGATCGTATGCATAAAACGATTCACTCGTTCTGCCGTGGGGTAAATAACTGACCAATGTCACAAAATTTATTTTTTCGATCACTAAAATAAATCGCGACCTAACCGCCTTAACGGTGTTAACCGATGATTTCTGGCGCTCAGCCAGTCATCGCCAGCACCCTGTTAAAAATAACCGAAACGATTCTGACAGGGCCATTTACTCAGATGAGCTTCTTTAGTGAACGGAGGTAGCACGTGACCATTGCGATTGTAATTGGTACTCACGGCTGGGCAGCGGAACAACTGCTTAAAACGGCAGCAATGCTGTTAGGTGAGCAGGAGAACGTCGGCTGGATAGACTTTGTGCCGGGTGAAAATGCAGAAACACTGATCGAAAAATATGAAACGCAGCTGGCAAAACTGGATACGACGCAGGGGGTACTCTTTTTAGTCGATACCTGGGGTGGCAGTCCGTTTAATGCGGCCAGCCGTATTGTGGTGGATAAACCGCAGTATGAGGTCATCGCCGGGGTCAATATCCCGATGCTGGTCGAAACGCTGATGGCGCGCGATGACAACCCGACGCTCGACGAGCTGGTGGCGGTGGCGGTTGAGACCGGCCGTGAAGGCGTTAAAGCGCTGAAAGCCAAAGAGGAGGCGCCCGCGCCCGCCGCCGTGAAACCGGCTGCGCCCGCGCAACCGGCTAAGCCGATGGCTCCCGGCGACCATATGAAGATTGGGCTGGCGCGTATCGATGATCGCCTGATCCACGGCCAGGTCGCGACGCGCTGGACCAAAGAGACAAACGTTCAGCGCATTATTGTGGTCAGCGATGAGGTGGCAAAGGATCACGTCCGCAAAACCCTGCTGACGCAGGTCGCGCCGCCCGGCGTGACGGCGCATGTGGTCGATGTCGATAAGATGGTTCGGGTGTGGAATAACCCTAAGTATGGTCAGGATCGGGTGATGCTGCTGTTTACCAACCCCACCGACGTTCTGCGCGTGGTGGAACAGGGTGTCGATATCAGGACCGTCAACATCGGCGGGATGGCGTTCCGTCAGGGAAAAACCCAGGTCAACAATGCGGTTTCGGTGGATGAAAAAGATATCGCCGCCTTCCGCAAACTGAATGAACGCCATATCGAACTGGAAGTGCGTAAGGTTTCCAGCGATCAGAAACTGAAAATGATGGATCTGATTGCGAAAGTAAACGCGTAACAGAAGAGCTGCTGCGCCTGCGTTTCCGGGCTCATTTTCGCTATCCTGCTGAGGACAAGAAGTATGATGGAAATAACCTCGCTACAAATTATTCTGATTTTTATTGTTGCCTGTATTGCCGGCATGGGATCGATTCTGGATGAGTTCCAGTTTCACCGTCCGCTGGTGGCCTGTACCCTGATTGGTATCGTGCTGGGGGATATGAAAACCGGCATTATCATCGGCGGGACGCTGGAGATGATTGCGCTGGGCTGGATGAACATCGGTGCCGCCGTGGCCCCCGATGCCGCTCTCGCCTCCATCATCTCCACCATTCTGGTGATCGCAGGCGGTCAGAGTGTGGGAGCCGGTATCGCGCTGGCCATCCCGCTGGCCGCAGCCGGACAGGTGCTGACCATCATCGTGCGAACCCTGACCGTCGCCTTCCAGCATGCCGCGGACAAAGCCGCAGAGAAAGGCAACCTCACCGCTATCTCCTGGATCCATGTCTCTGCCCTGCTGCTGCAGGCGATGCGTATCGCTATCCCGGCGCTGATTGTGGCGATCTCCGTCGGCACCAGTGCGGTTCACGCCCTGCTCAGTTCGATCCCTGAAGTGGTCACCAATGGTCTGAATATCGCGGGCGGCATGATTGTGGTGGTCGGTTACGCGATGGTCATCAACATGATGCGCGCGGGCTACCTGATGCCCTTCTTCTATCTCGGTTTTGTCACCGCGGCCTTTACCAACTTTAACCTGGTGGCGCTGGGGGTCATTGGCGTGGTGATGGCGGTGCTCTACATTCAGCTCAGCCCGAAATACAACCGTGTAGCGGGGGCTCCTTCCGGCCCGGCGACCGCGAACGATCTTGATAACGAACTCGATTAAGGAACAGGTGATCACATGGTTGATATTACGAAAGTCGAAAAGAAACTGACACCCGGTGACGTCCGCGCCGTCTTTATGCGCTCGAACCTGTTTCAGGGATCGTGGAACTTTGAACGTATGCAGGCGCTGGGCTTCTGCTTCTCAATGGTGCCGGTGATCCGCCGTCTCTATCCGGAGAATAATGATGAGCGCAGGCAGGCAATCAAGCGCCATCTGGAGTTCTTCAACACCCACCCTTATGTGGCCGCGCCGGTGCTCGGCGTTACCATGGCGATGGAGGAGCAGCGTGCCAACGGCGCACCTATCGACGACGGTGCCATCAACGGCCTGAAAGTCGGTCTGATGGGCCCGCTGGCGGGTGTCGGCGACCCGATCTTCTGGGGCACCGTGCGTCCGGTGTTTGCCGCGCTGGGTGCCGGCATCGCGATGAGCGGCAGCCTGCTGGGCCCTCTGCTGTTCTTTGTGTTGTTTAACCTGGCACGCCTGCTGACCCGCTACTACGGCGTGGCGTATGGCTATCGCAAAGGGATCGATATCGTCAGCGATATGGGCGGCGGATTCCTGCAGAAGCTCACGGAGGGCGCCTCGATTCTGGGCCTGTTTGTGATGGGCGCGCTGGTGAACAAGTGGACGCACGTCAACATCCCGCTGGTGGTGTCGCGTATCACCGACTCCACCGGTAAGACCACCGTTACCACGGTGCAGTCGATCCTCGATCAGCTGATGCCAGGCATCGTGCCGCTGCTGCTGACCTTCGGCTGTATGTGGCTGTTGCGCCGTAAGGTCAACGCGCTGTGGATTATCGTCGGCTTCTTTGCCATCGGTATTTTTGGTTACTGGATCGGCCTGCTCGGTCTGTAATCTCACCCGGCCGGGCGCGCTGGCGCCCGGCTTTTAAGCGTAGTGAGCTGAGCCACAACCGGCTGAGCTCACCCCGTTTGAGGTCAGATGTTATGTCATTAACTGATGCGCTGATCGCGCTCTGCATTGTCGCCCTGCTGCTGTTCGCCCTTTATGACGAGGTGATTCTGCCGCGTCGACGCGGGCCAGTCCGCTTGCGGGTCGCCCTGCAGCGACGGCACAAAATCGACAGCCTGATTTTCATCGGGCTGCTGCTGATTCTGCTGGGAAACAACATCAGCCATCACGGCCCGCAGCTCACCACCACCCTGCTGATGGTGCTGAGCTTTCTGGCGTTCTGGCTTTTCTGGCTGCGCAGGCCCACGCTGCTGATGAAAGCCGAAGGGTTATTTTATGCCGGTGTCTGGATTGATTACCGGCGGATTCAGGGCATGAATCTCTCTGAGGATGGCATTCTGGTCATTCAGCTGGAGCAGCGCCGGCTGCTGATTGCGGTGCAGCAGCTCGATGACCTGGAGCGCATCTATAACACGCTGGTTGAGGCGCGCTAGTCGCGCTGCCACTGCGTCAGGGTAAAGTCGGCATCACAACTGAACGACTCGCTCTGCTGCAGCGTCTCCCAGACCGCCTCACGCGCCCGCCACGCAAAAGGCGTCATCTGCAGCAGGGTCGTTGCGGCCCCGCCCGTCAGCGCCATCGGATAACGCAGCGTATGCTGCGCCACCTGACGGAAGCCCGGATAGGTTTTCTGCTCTGGCGCATGCAGCTGCACGTCGCGATAGATCAGGGCTTTGAACTGCTGCAGATGATGCGGTCCCGGTGTCACCGTCAGTACCGTGCCGCCAGACTTCAGGACGCGGGCCAGTTCCGCTTCATTGCAGGGCGCGTAAATCCGCACCACGGCATCCAGCGAGCCATCGGCAAAAGGCAGACGCTGGCTGGAGGCCACGCAGAACCGCACCGCGGGATAACGCTTAGCGGCGAGGCGGATAGCCATTCTGGCCACATCCAGGCCATACACCTGTCCGCCTTCCCCTGCCGCCTCTGCCAGCGCAGCGGTGTAGTAGCCTTCGCCACAGCCGATATCCAGAATCTGGCTCTCCGGCAGGTTCAGCACCGGTTGCAGCAGCGCGACGACCTGCTCACGCAGCGGCTGATAGTAGCCCGCCTGCAGAAATTCCCGTCGAGCCTGCATCATCTCTGCACTGTCACCTGGCTCACGCGACCGTTTATGCTGAACGGGCAGCAGATTGACATACCCCTCTTTCGCCTGATCAAACTGATGGCGATTCTCGCAGGACCAGCTGCGGGCATGGAAAGTCAGAGGAGAGTGGCAAAGCGGGCAAATCAACGACATAGGGGACTCCGGCATCAGATAACGCGGCGCAGTGTAACCTTATCGTTTACGCATCGGAAGCATAAAGAAAGCCCCGGCCGACCGGCCAGGGCTTTGAGAATCCATATCAGGGTGCGATGCACCGAGGCGGAGTCGAATCAGATAGCAGTGACGTTAACAGCTGCCGGGCCTTTCTGGCCATCCTGAATTTCGAACTCAACGCTCTGGCCTTCAGCCAGGGTTTTGAAACCATTGCCCTGGATGGCAGAGAAGTGTACGAACACATCTTTGCTGCCGTCTGCAGGGGTGATAAAACCAAAACCTTTAGACTCGTTGAACCACTTAACCTGACCTTTAATCTTTGCCATTTTGCAAATTCCTTTAGATGTTTATTTAGCCCGAAGGCTGTCTTACAGAAAAACCAGAGACGTTACTGCATGAGGCACTAATTAAGGTTCGGCAAGGAAGCGGTATTCAACGTCAACGTCTTTACTCGTACTTCTTCACTGAAGATGCCATGCATAAACAGAACTGTACCTCGTTTAACCCACGAATTGTTATCACATATCCTAAAAACAATGGCAAGCCATTTTTAAAGTCTCACAGAGGCAGCACGCACAATTGCCAGAAGGCTCACACAGCCTGTTCTGTCGCGGCGCTAAAAGTTGGCATAAATATAATGAACCCGCAGGTTCATTTCCTCCGGATGCCTTCTCATCCGGGCTAACTCAATGGATACCATAAGAAATTAATATTTCACAAATATGGCAGTAAGCGAATTGATAAGCGAAGCGACAGGAAAGCGAAGCAGCAATAACCTGACGTTAATCCTGTACGACACTTTTTATTTGGTACAGGTATCTTCTCTCCTGCACCAAAAACAGGAAACTGACCTGAGCTCTGCTCCAAATAAAAGCAGCCGCGCGAATCCGGCTTATTAAAAATTTAACCATTAATGTGATAAAAAATGATTTCTGTTAAAAAAAGCCGGTGTAACGGGCTCCTCCGGCTTTAGGATAATTCCTGGGGTGGATTATTCAGGCTGCGGCTTTCCCCTATTCGCCATGGCGTGAAGCTGCCCTGCTCCTCCTCTGCCCGCCGCAGTGCCGCAGCCAGTTCCTGCGGAGGCGCATCCAGTGCCTCATCAGCCAGTTCAAATACGCCCCAGTGGATAGGCAGCGTCAGCGGTCTGCCCGCCGCCTGCCAGAGTGCCACGGCCTGATCGGGGTCCATATGCTGGCCTGCCATGAACCATTTCGGTGCATAGGCGCCAATCGGTAAGGCTGTCACGCTGAAGGGGCCAAGCCGGGCGGGGATCGCCAGCAGGCTGTCGCTGTAGCCACTGTCACCGGAGAACCAGAAGCGCACGGAGGATGAACGTACGACCCAGCCGCACCAGAGCGAACGGTTGCGATCGCGGGGCGACCGCATACTCCAGTGACGCGCCGGAACCGCATCAAAACAGAGATCGCCCACCCTGACCTGCTGCCACCAGTCAGCCTGATGTACCTGCTGCACTCCCCGGGCGCGGCACCACGCCGCCAGGCCCAGCGGTACAACAAAGGTGGCCTGCGGGAAACGCCGGACGATCGCTTTGACCGTCGGCCGATCCAGATGGTCGTAATGATTGTGAGAAATCAGCACGACATCCATATGCGGCAGGTCGGCAATGCTGAGCGGCGCGGGGGTTTTGCGCTGCGGTCCGGCAAAAGAGAACGGCGAGGCGCGGGATGAGAGGGCGGGATCGATCAGAATGTAACGCTGATTGAGCCGCAACAGCACGGCGGCATGGCCCAGCCACCAGAGGCGATCGTCACTGCCGCTGAGATCGGCGGGTTGCCACCACTCTTCAACAAAAGCGTTATAGCCCTGTTGCGGTGGCATCGGAAGGCCCTGCGCTTTTCGCTCCCGACGCCAGCGCCGGAGATCGCCAGGCTGACGCTCTTCCGGCTCTGGATTACGGAAGCCCTCTGGCGTATGGTGCGCTTTGCTGCTGTCATACCACGGATTCTTCCCGCTCATCCCGCCTCTCTGTTCTGATTAACGTTCCGGGATTAACCGGATAAAGTCGCGCTTCTCCCGCTCATCCTCGGGTTTTTTACTCTCCGCGCCGGGCTGCAGCTCAATCAGACGACGCAGCAGCTGATTCTGTTTTTTCTGCTCTTCCAGCAGCGATTCCAGCAAACGAATCTGCTCACCGGCTCGAACGCTGGCACGATTAACGAAGAACCAGGCGATAAACGCCACAATCAAAATGATGACCAGCAGGCCATAGCTGACCAGGGGGCCCGGATTAGCGGCTAACTCATTCATAACTGCCTCATAAAACAAAGTGAAAACGCCAGAACACGACAACCGCGTATTCTACCTGTCGCCATCACAAAAGATAATGGGGTTAACGGCAAAGCAGAATTTGCCGTTTCAGTTATCTCTGATCGATTCCCGCCGAAAAGCCAGGCATGCTGCTATCATTCTGACCGGCAGCACCAGGTGGAGCGCTGAGTTACCTTTCACAAGGAGATACAATGAAACTGTTTATTCGCATGGTAGGCTTGCTGGCGGTGATCTGGCTGGCGATGCTCTTTACCGGTTATGGCGTGTTAACCGGCAGCACTAAGAATGCAGCGGGACTGGGCCTGCAGTGCAGCTATCTTACCGCACGCGGTGTGATTAACGCCCAGTATCTGCACACGGACAGCGGCGTGGTCGGCGTAACCGATTGTCCGCTGCTGAAAAAAAGCGGAGAAGTGATCGATAACTGATGAAAGCGCGGGCCGCATGGCCCGCGCTGTTCAGAAAGGATAGGCGTGAAAGCCCATTTCCGAGGAAATGGTACGCGCCGCCCGCTGCAGCATCTCCACATAATCCTGACGCGCCTCTTCTGAAAAACGAATCGTGGGGAAAGAGAGGCTGAGGCCGGCAATCACCACCCCGAAGCGATCAAAGACCGGCACAGCGAGGCAGCGTAACCCCTCCTCCTGCTCTTCATTATCTTCGCCATAACCCTGCGCCTTCACCTCGTCCAGCGCCGCCAGCAGGGCGTCCGCGCTCATCAGCGTATTCGGCGTGCTGCGTCTGAACTCCACCTGCCGCAGAATCTCTTCCGTTTCCTCGCGGTCGCGCCAGGCGAGCAGCACCTTGCCAATCGCGGTGGAATAGAGCGGATTGCGGCGACCAATGCGCGAATACATGCGCAGGTTATAGAGCGAGTCGATTTTATGAATGTAGACAATGCTCTCCTCTTCCAGCGCGCCCAGATGCACGGTCTCACGGGTCAGGCGCGACAGCTCCCGCATCTGCAGATCCGCGCTGCGGATCAAATCGACATTCTGCAGCGCTTTCGCCCCCAGCTCGAACAGTTTGAGCGTCAGGGAGTACTTTTCGCTCTCACCTTCCTGGGTGACATAGCCCAGCGTTTTCATGGTTTGCAGAAAACGGTAGACCGTGCTTTTTGACATCATCACGCGCTGCGCCAGCTCAGTGATGCTGTGGTCGCGCTCTTCACCCAGCGCCTGCAAAATGCCAAACACTTTCAGCACGGAGGAGACGGAATCGGGCTGTTTGCCATTTTCAGCAGAGGACATCGCGCACCTTGTTCAATCAGTTACAAAAATAAGACAGAACGCCAGTATAGAGTGACGCAGCGGAAAGCGGCAATGGTTTCACCCCGGTGTCGCCGGTCACGCGATCTTTTTCACCTCCGGACGCTGCAATTTCGCGTCAACTTCATTAGCATGATGATATTCACCCTCTTTAGTAATTAACCTATGACACTCTCCCCTCCTCAGGATGGTTTACCTGGCGCTCAGCGCTATATGGCGATTATTACCATCGCGCTCGGACTCACGATGGCGGTATTAGATGGCGCGATCGCCAACGTGGCGCTGCCCACCATCTCACGTGAACTGAACGCAAGCCCGGCGCAGTCCATCTGGATAGTGAACGCCTATCAGATTGCGATTATCGTCTCGCTGCTGTCGCTCTCCTTCCTCGGTGACATGCTGGGCTATCGTCGCGTGTATCAGACAGGTCTGGCGCTGTTTATTGTGACGTCGGTCTTCTGCGCCTTCTCCACCTCACTCACCATGCTGACCTGCGCCCGCGTTCTGCAGGGGCTGGGCGGCGCGGCGCTGATGAGCGTCAATACCGCCCTGATACGCATTATCTATCCGCAGCGCTATCTGGGACGCGGTATGGCCATCAACTCGCTGGTGGTGGCGGTTTCGACGGCGGCGGGCCCGACGGTGGCGGCCGCCATTCTGTCGGTGGCGAGCTGGAAATGGCTGTTTCTGATTAACGTCCCGCTGGGTGCCGTGGCACTCTGGCTGGCGCTGCGGACGCTGCCCGATAATCCGCAGAAAGCCACTACGCAGAAATTTGATGTGCCCAGCGCCATCATGAACGCCCTGTTCTTTGGGCTGATTATCTCCGCATTGAGCGGTTTTGCGCAGGGTCAGAGTCACCTGCTGGTGCTGTCAGAAGTGATCGGACTGCTGGTTATCGGGTGGTTCTTCATCCGTCGCCAGCTCGCGATGACGGTGCCGCTGTTACCGGTTGACCTGCTGCGTATCCCCATTTTCAGCCTGTCGATGGGGACGTCGGTCTGTTCGTTCTGCGCGCAGATGCTCGCCATGGTGTCACTACCCTTCTTTCTGCAAAACGTTCTGCAGCGTGATGAGGTGGCCACCGGTTTACTCCTGACGCCCTGGCCGCTGGCCACCATGGTGTTTGCGCCGATTGCCGGCCGGCTGATTGGGCGGGTGCACGCCGGGCTGCTGGGGGGCATCGGTCTGGCGATGTTCGCGCTGGGGCTGTTTCTGCTTGCCTGGCTGCCGGCCAATCCCGGCGACGGCGATATCATCTGGCGCATGATGCTGTGCGGTGCCGGTTTCGGGCTGTTTCAGTCGCCCAACAACCATACCATTGTCACCTCAGCGCCCCGCCATCGCAGCGGCGGTGCCAGCGGCATGCTGGGTACCGCACGTCTGCTGGGTCAGAGTGCGGGAGCCGCGCTGGTTGCGCTGATGTTTAATCTGTTTGATGAGCAAGGCACGCACGCCTCGCTGCTGCTGGCGGGCAGTTTTGCCGCCGTAGCGGCGCTGGTCAGCGTGTCACGCATGACGCAGAATCGCGCCTGAGGGCCGAAAAAGAAAAGGCGACCCGGGGGTCGCCTTTTTTATGCCGCTCAGGGCTATTTCAGATACTGGCCGCTGCGCAGGGCTTCAATACGCTTGTCCAGCGGGGGATGCGACATAAACAGCTCGCTGAACGACTTGCCTTTGCCGTTGATGCAGAACGCCATCATGCTGCTCGGCTCCTGCGGTTCGTAGCTGGTTTTCAGACGCTGCAGCGCCGCAATCATCTTCTCACGGCCGACCAGCTTCGCTGAACCGGCATCGGCGTGGAACTCGCGGTGACGGGAGAACCACATGGTGATGATGCTGGCAAGAATACCAAACACCAGCTCCAGCACCATCGACACCGCAAAATAGACCAGCGGGTTGCCGTTGCTGCTCTCTTCGCCATCGTCACGGTTGCCGGACATGAAGCCCGCCGCGATCTGCGCCAGAATACGGGACACGAAAATCACGAAGGTGTTCACCACACCCTGAATCAGGGTCATGGTGATCATGTCGCCGTTCGCGATATGCGACACTTCGTGCGCCAGGACCGCTTCAGCCTCATCGCGGCTCATGTTCTGCAGCAGACCGGTTGAAACCGCCACCAGCGAGGCGTTACGACGTGCACCCGTGGCAAAGGCGTTGATGTCAGGCGCGTGATAGATCGCGACCTGTGGCATCGCAATGCCCGCCTGTTGAGCCTGACGGCCGATCGTCTCCATCAGCCAGCGCTCCGTTTCATTGCGCGGCTGTTCAATCACTTCACCACCCACCGATCGCAGTGCCATCCACTTCGACATCAGCAGTGAAACAAACGCACCGCCGAAGCCAAATAGGCCTGCCATGATCATCAGGCCCTGGACACTGCTTGACTGGATCCCTGTCAGGCTGAGAATCAGCCCGAATACCAACATCACAGCCAGGTTGGTCATCAGGAAAAGAGCAATACGCATCATAATCGTTAATCTTCCTCAGTAGTTCACGCGCCTATACGCGGATAGATATCCTATGTGCATTGGGCCGCTTTTCAAGCGACCTTAACGTTTAAGTGCCTAAAAAGACATAACTTTACATTTTGTCACGCCCGCTGCGCCGACCGTCACGCTGGCACGATTACAGCGGCTAATGATTACGGCGGAATGGCCCTACCGCAGGCAAAAAAAAGCACCGCCAGGCGGTGCTTTTTCTCATCGCAGCAGGTTATTTCGCCGCGGGCGCTTCCGGCTGGGATTTCTCCAGTTGCGCCAGATCGTTCGCAATCTTCACCGTCTCATCGAGGTAAGGATCGGGCTCTTTATAATCTTTCGGCAGCTCGTCCAGGTTTTTCAGCGGTTTTTTGCCTTCGGCCTGATAACGCGCGTTGATACGCTCCAGACGTAACGCATCATCTTCGTGATTCTCTTTCTCGCGCTGAGCGAGGTTGAGCGACACAATGTTGCGTTTATCTTTCAGGGCATTGAAACGCGCAATGTCCTTCATGATGTACTGGAACTCACGATCCTGGGCAATACGTTCAGCGTGCTGCTTCGTCAGCTGCGCCACCAGCGGTTTGACGTCGCCGGTTTTGACGTAGGTCGCCGCTTTGATGCTGTCCCACGGCAGTGCGTTATCTTCGAACTTCTCACCGGTTTCAGCCGCTTCCACCCCGGTTGGCATCAGAAGATCGGGCGTGACGCCTTTACGCTGTGTACTGCCACCGTTAATCCGGTAGAACTTCTGAATGGTATAGGAAACGGAGCCTAACGCCGGCCACTCCGGACGCAGCATCTGATCGTAGATGCGGTTCAGAGAGCGATACTGCTGCACGGTGCCCTTCCCGAAGGTCGGCTCGCCGACGATCACTGCACGCCCGTAATCCTGCATCGCAGCAGCGAAGATCTCAGAGGCGGAGGCGCTGAAGCGGTCAACCAGCACCACCAGCGGCCCTTTGTAGTAGACCACGCCGTCGTTGTCGCTGTCTTCACGCACCCGACCATTGTTGTCGCGCACCTGAACAACCGGACCACTCGGAATAAACAGACCGGAGAGCGAAACCGCTTCGGTCAGCGCACCGCCGCCGTTGGTCCGCAGATCGATCACGACGCTGTCAACGTTCTGCTTCTGCAGCTTCTGCAGCTGAACCTTCACATCATCGGTGAGACCGACATAGAAACCAGGAATGTCGAGCACGCCCACTTTCTGTTTACCGACATTCTTGATGCTCATTTTGACGGCGCGATCTTCCAGACGGATTTTCTCACGCGTCAGCGTCACGGTGCGGGTTTTGGTGCCCTTACCGGCTGGCAGGATCTCAAGGCGCACTTTGCTGCCTTTCGGTCCTTTGATTTTCGCCACCACGTCATCCAGACGCCAGCCAATCACATCTTCCATCGGCTTGCCGGGCTGACCGACGCCGACGATGCGATCGCCCACCGTGATGGATTTACTTTTCGCGGCCGGTCCACCCGCAACCATCGAGTTGATGACGGTGTAGTCGTCATCCATCTGCAGCACGGCACCGATCCCTTCCAGAGACAGGCTCATCTCGGTGTTGAACTGCTCGGTGTTACGTGGCGACAGGTAGCTGGTGTGCGGATCGATTTCGCGGGCAAAGGCGTTCATCACCAGCTGGAAAACATCCTCACCGTTGCTCTGGGCGAGACGGCGAATCGCGAAGTTATAACGCTTGGTCAGAACGTCGCGAATCTCCTGGTCGGTTTTACCCGCCAGCTTCAGGCTCAGCTGGTCATATTTGACCTTGGCATCCCACAGAGCATTCAGCTCGGCTTCATCTTTCGGCCAGGGAGCCTTGCCGCGGTCAATGTCGATGGTGTCATTGCCGCTGAAGTTCATCGGACGCGCCAGCACCGTCAGCGCATACTGATAGCGCTCAAAACGGCGTTTCTGCGCCAGATTATAGAGATCGTAAAAGAGGTCCAGCTTGCCACTGCGCAGCTCATCGCCGACGGTGGTTTTTTTGCTGGCAAACTGCGCCACATCCGACGCCAGCAGCACGTTGTGGCTGTAGTCGAGCATGTTCAGATAGCGATCGAAAATCTTCGCTGAAAAGTTCTGATCCAGGTCGAACTGGCGGTAGTGGGAACGGGTGAAGCGTGAGGTGACACGCTCACTGACCGTCGGGTCCTGCGGGTCTTCGTGAAGCTGGGGGATCTGATCGGCGCGGGTGATATTCTCCGCGCCGAACGTTGGGCCTGCTAACAGCAGGCCCGCAATAAGTCCAACTTTGAAAAGGGTGTTCATGCCGGGGTTAGCCTCCGTTTCAGAACTGCAAGTGTTCTGCGCGCACAATCATTGCCATGCCGGAAGCGAGCTGGACCCGAACGCCGTCTTTCGATACTTCAAGAACGGTAGCGTCCATCGCACTTTTGCCTGCTTTAACTTTAATACTCTGGCCGGGTTGCAAAGTTGAGGTATCAGTGATGGGTCGGGCTTCCTGCTCCGGACGTGGGGCTGGTTTGCGATGCTGTGAGGCGGTCGCACGCGGTGCAGCAGTCTGCGGACGCGGTTTGCGTGCGGCGTCGCCCTCGGCAGGCTTACGTGCAGCAGGCTTGCGCGCGCGACGCGGTGCCGCGCCCTCTTCGCTTTCACCCGCTTCACGACGGGCGGCACGCTGCTGATCGCGCTGTGCCTGAACACGCGCTTTCGCTTCTTCAAGCTGCTTACGCGCATGCTCGACATGCTGCTCATCCAGCACGCCACAGGCGTTACCGTCGAGATCGACACGGATAGCACCGGCTTTGATGCCGTAGAGATAACGCCAGCTCGACGTATAAAGACGCAGCGCGGAACGCAGCTGTGTTTTGCTCAGGCTCATTTCGCCCTGAACACGCTCGACCAGATCCTGAAAGATACCGATTTTGAGCGGACGCGCTTCACCTTCAGCGCTAAAGCAGTGCGGAAAGCGCTCCGCCAGAAAAGTGATGACTTCTTTACTGCTATTCAACTTAGGTTGATTTTCCATGAAATTTCCTGATTACAACGGGTTTGCCGACCAGCGCAGGCATGAACAGGCGACATTATAATGACAACATCGCTAAATGCCATGTGATCCAGTCGATTAGCTGCGCGTCAGCTGCAGATATTTTTCTAAGTCGCTGTTCGCAAGCACTTCACAAAGCCCATCAGTCAGTTTGACCAGCCCTGATTCGTCATCGCTGTCAAAACGATTGTAATCCACGCTGTCGATGTCCAGCACCCCAACCACAGTGCCATTCACTTTCAGAGGAATCACAATCTCAGCGTTGCTGGCAGCGTCGCAGGCGATGTGGCCCGGGAAGGCATGCACATCATCCACGCGTTGCACTTTCTCTTCTGCCAGCGCCGTGCCACACACACCTTTACCGACCGGAATGCGCACACAGGCGATTTTGCCCTGGAACGGGCCCAGCACCAGCGTATCGGCTTCCGTCAGCAGGTAGAAACCTGCCCAGTTCACGCCATCGAGACGTTCATACAGCAGCGCGCTAAAGTTTCCCATCGCGGCGAGAAACGCCGTTTCGCCCGCCAGCAGGGCTCGCATATCGCGATTTAGATCGGCGTAAAAGGCAGTTTTGTTCATTATTCAACCGTTACCAATGACATCTGAACGGGTTTATTGAGACCGTTCGTTAAAAATAAGTTTTAATTATCCAGAGCGACAAGGTGAATCATAGCGTTAGTTACTATAACCTTAGCATTCTGTGGATCGAAGCGTGATGCCCGAGACAGGCACACAGACAATGTCTTAATGACCGATATCTGTTACTTCTGACGAGCGAAAATTGCACCACCCTATGAAAATTCACGCTATCAGCCAGACATTGCCTCACGCACGTTATCAGCGTTGCCCGCAATGCGATACCCTTTTTTCCTTACCGGATGTGAAATCGCATCAGGCGGCCTATTGTCCGCGCTGCAACGCCCGGATAGTCAGCGGTCACGACTGGTCGATGACACGTCTGATGGCCATGGCCGCCACCATGATGGTGCTGATGCCGTTCGCGTTTTCCCTGCCGCTGGTAGATATCCGTCTGCTGGGTATGCGCATCAATGCCAGCGTGCTCGAAGGTGTGATTCAGATGACGCAGCAGGGGGATGTCCTGACGGCGTCAATGGTGGCCTTCTGCACCCTGGGCGCGCCGATCACCCTGGTGGCCGGCATCTGCTATCTCGGTATCGGTCACCGGCTGGGCATGAACCTGCGGCCCGTGCTGCTGATGCTGGAGAAGCTGAAAGAGTGGGTGATGCTCGATATCTACCTGATCGGTATTGCCGTGGCGTCGATTAAGGTGCAGGACTATGCTTCGCTGGAGATTGGGTATGGGCTGGCGGCTTACATCGCCCTGACGGTGCTGAGCGTGCTGACGCTGATCCATCTCAACATGGAGCAGCTGTGGGAGCATTTCTACCCGCAGCAGCCCGGCAATATGGCGCGTGACGAGATGCAGGTCTGCCTGAACTGTCACCATACCGGCCTGCCGGACGAGCGGGGGCGCTGCCCGCGCTGCCACACACCGCTCGACTTCCGTCGCCGCCACAGCCTGCAAAAATCCTGGGCGGCGCTGATTGCCTCGATTGTGCTGCTGATCCCGGCGAACCTGCTGCCTATTTCTGTGGTGTACCTCAACGGTTCACGGCGTGAAGACACCATCTTCTCGGGCATTCTGTCGCTGGGTGAAGGCAATGTGCCGGTCGCCGCGATTGTGTTTATCGCCAGTATTCTGGTGCCCTTTACCAAAGTGCTGGTGATGCTGACCCTGCTGCTCAGCATCCATTTCCGCTGTGAACAGGGGCTGCGCACCCGCATCCGGTTACTGCGGTTTGTCACCTGGGTTGGCCGCTGGTCAATGCTGGATCTGTTTGTCATTTCGTTAACCATGTCGCTGGTCAATCGCGATCAGCTGCTGGCTTTTACCATGGGACCGGCGGCGCTCTTTTTTGGCGCCGCCGTTATCCTGACCATTATGTCTGTTGAGTGGCTGGACAGCCGCCTGCTCTGGGATGCACATGCAACAGGAAACGCCGACTACACCGACTAACGCCACACTGCGCAATAAGCGTAAAGTTTCGCCCTTCTGGCTGCTGCCGATAATTGCGATGCTGATCGCCTGCTGGCTGCTCTGGACCAACTACCAGGAGCGCGGCACCACCATCACCATCAATTTCCAGACGGCGGATGGGATTGTGCCGGGCCGTACCCCGATCCGTTATCAGGGTGTGGAAGTGGGCACCGTGCAGGGCATTAATCTCAGCGACGACTATCGCCGCATTCAGATCAAAGCCAGCATCAAGAGCGATATGCGCGACGCGCTGCGCGAAGACACCCAGTTCTGGCTGGTGACGCCGAAAGCCTCACTGGCCGGCGTGTCGGGACTGGATGCGCTGGTCGGCGGTAACTATATCGGGTTGATGCCCGGCAAAGGGAAACCCAGCGAGGCCTTTACCGCCCTCGATACCCAGCCGAAATATCGGGTGAACACCGGCGAACTGCTGATCCATCTGCATGCCCCCGATCTCGGCTCGCTCAACACCGGTTCGCTGGTCTACTACCGCAAGATTCCGGTTGGCCGGGTCTATGACTACAACATCAACAGCAAATCCGACGGGGTGGCGATTGATGTGCTGATTGACCGCCGCTTCACCCATCTGGTGAAAACCAACAGTCGCTTCTGGAACGTCTCCGGCGTCAATGCTGATGTCAGCCTGAGCGGTGCCAAAGTGCAGCTGGAGAGCCTGGCGGCGCTGGTGAATGGCGCTATTGCCTTTGACTCCCCGGAAAATGCCGGCGAGGCCAAAGCGGAGCAGAACTACCGGCTCTACCCTGACCTGGCGCACAGTCAGCGCGGCGTGCTGATTACCCTGGATCTGCCCAACGGCAATAACCTTAAAGCGGGCAGCACGCCGCTGATCTATCAGGGACTGGAGGTCGGCACGCTGACTAAGCTCAACCTGCAGGATGGCGGCAAGGTGACCGGCGAGCTGACGATTGATCCGTCGGTGGTCGGTCTGATGCGCAGCGGCACCCGCATTGAGATGCACAGCCCGAAAATCAGCCTGACCGATACCAGCCTCAGTGCGCTGCTGACCGGTAACACGCTTGAACTGGTTCCCGGCGAAGGTGAGCCGCAGCAGCACTACACCGTGCTGGCGGCAAATGAGACGCTGCTGCAGAAACCCAACGTGCTGACGGTCAGACTGAGTGCGCCGGAGAGCTACGGTATCGATCAGGGGCAGCCGCTAATGCTGCACGGCATGCAGATTGGTCAGGTGATGTCGCGCTCTCTGGATGAGAATGGGGTCAATTTCGTGGTCGCGGTGAATCCTGAGAATCGCAGCCTGGTGCACGGGGACAGCAAATTTATCGTCAACAGCCGGCTCGATGTGAAATTTGGTCTCGACGGAATGCAGGTGTTAGGTGCCAGCGCCCGTGAATGGGTCGATGGCGGCATCCGGCTGGAGCCGGGCAGGAAAGGCGAGCCGAAAACCGCCTATCCGCTGTTTGCCGATGCGGAAAAAGCGGAAGAAGGCATTACCGGTGATGGCCCCTCCACCACCCTGACGCTGACCGCCAACAGTCTGCCTGACGTGCAGGCGGGTTCGGTGGTGCTGTACCGCAAGTTTCAGGTCGGTGAGATTGTGAAAGTCACGCCGCGCGCTGACGCCTTTGATATCGCGGTACACATCCAGCCGGAGTATCGCAAACTGCTGACCAGCGAAAGCGTCTTCTGGGCCGAGGGCGGCGCCCGCGTCAGTCTTAACGGCAGCGGCCTGACAGTTCAGGCATCGCCGCTAAACCGGGCGCTGAAAGGAGCAATCAGCTTCGACAACATGACCGGTGCGAAGTCGGCCAAAGGGGTCAAGCGTGTGCTCTACCCGTCTGAAACTGCCGCCCGTGCGGTGGGCAGTCAGATTACCCTGCACACCTATGACGCCAGCAAGCTTTCAGCCGGGATGCCGATTCGTTACCTGGGCATCAATGTCGGCCAGGTGGAGTCGCTTTCGCTCAGTAAAGATAACAATCAGGTCGTCGCCAAAGCGGTGCTCTATCCCGAATATGTGGATGATTTTGCCCGCCTCGGCAGCCGTTTCTCGGTGGTCTCTCCAGAGATTTCCGCAACGGGGGTGAATCATCTGGAAACGCTGTTGCAGCCTTACGTAAACGTGGACCCGGGCAAAGGCGGTGCCGTGCGCACCTTTGAGCTGCAGGAGAGCACCATTACCGATTCGCGCTACCTGAATGGCCTGAATATTTACGTTGATGCCACCGAAGCCGGTTCCCTGTCGCTGGGCACGCCAGTGCTGTTCCGCGGCGTGGAAGTGGGCACCGTGACCGGCACGTCGCTGGGCAATATGGCGGATCGCGTGCAGATTGCCCTGCGTATCAGCAAGAAGTATCAGCATCTGGTGCGGAATAACTCGGTGTTCTGGCTGGCGTCCGGCTACAACCTCGACTTCGGTCTGATTGGCGGCGTGGTGAAAACCGGCACCTTCCAGCAGTTTATTCGCGGCGGCATCCAGTTTGCCACCCCGCCAACGGTGCCGCTGGCTCCGCAGGCGACACCGGATAAACACTTCCTGCTGCAGGATGAAGCGCCGAAGGATTGGCGCAACTGGGGAACGGCGATTCCGTCTCCGCGCTAAGTCAGGTCAGGCGGGCAGTCTGATGCTGCCCGCATAGCTGCTTTGTACCGCAGGCTCAGGGAGCAAACGCCCTCCGCAAAGACGCAAAAACCGCCATCCCTGGCGGGCTCAGCGCGGACCATCCCTGGCCCGCTATGCTTTACTCCGGGCGTATGCTCCCATCGCTTCATCTTTCCGCGGCCTGTATGCCTGAGCAATCTCATCTGCGCAAAACCGCGCCAGACTTATTCCTCCTGAGACGGGCAGCCTGGCTGCCCGTTTCCTTTCTGCATGGTACACTGCCGCCTTTGCCTTAACTGGAATGTGCCCGTGTCAGATGCTGCTTCGCTTTTCCCCGCCGATTTTCTCTCTTTAATGCGCCAGAGCCTGCCCGATGAGGCCAGCTTCGCGCAGTTCCTCGCCATCAGTCAGCAGCCGCTGCGCCGCACGTTGCGGGTGAATACCCTGAAGATCAGCGTGGCTGACTTCCTGCGTCTTACCGCTGACTATGAGTGGCAGCTTACGCCGGTGCCGTGGTGCGAAGAGGGATTCTGGATCAGCCGGGAAGATGAGAGCCTGCCGCTGGGCAGCGTCGCGGAACACCTCAGCGGCCTGTTCTATATTCAGGAAGCCAGCTCCATGCTGCCGGTCACCGCCCTGTTCGACGCACAGACCGCGGTCAGCGCCGTGATGGATATGGCGGCGGCACCGGGTTCAAAAACCACCCAGATAGCGGCCCGGATGGGCAATCAGGGGATCATTCTGGCCAATGAGTTCTCCTCCAGCCGGGTGAAAGTCCTGCACGCCAACATTACCCGCTGCGGCGTCACCAACAGTGCGCTGACACATTTCGACGCCCGGGTTTTCGGTCCTGCGCTGCCGGAACAGTTTGACGCCATCCTGCTTGACGCCCCCTGCTCAGGCGAAGGGGTGATGCGGAAAGATCCTGATGCCCTGAGAAACTGGTCGCTGGCCAGTACAGAAGAGATTGCCGCCACCCAGCGCGACCTGCTCGACAGCGCCTTCCATGCCCTTAAACCGGGCGGCACGCTGGTCTACTCGACCTGCACCCTGAATCAGATTGAGAATCAGCAGGTCATCGCCTGGCTGCTGCAGCGTTACCCCGACGCCGTGGAGATCCTGCCGCTCAACGAACTGTTTGCGGGGGCGGAGCAGGCCGCTACACCAGAGGGCTATCTGCACGTTTTCCCGCAGATGTTCGACAGCGAAGGCTTTTTTGTGGCCCGGTTGCGTAAAACCGCGTCGGTCGATCCGCTGCCTGCACCGGGCTATAAAGTCGGCAAGCTGCCCTTCTCGCACGTCAGCCGCAAGCTGGAGAGCGACATCATTCAGGCCGCCGCCGCCGTCTCACTCCGCTGGGACGATTCGCTGGTGCTGTGGCAGCGTGATAAAGAGATCTGGCTGTTCCCGGCGGCCGTCACCCCGCTGCTGGGCAGAGTGCGTTTCTCAAGAATTGGCCTGAAGCTGGCTGAAACCTTCGCGAAAGGCTATCGCTGGCAGCATGAGGCGGTCATCGCGCTGGCGCAACCGGATGCGAAGCACGCCTTCGAACTGACGGCAGCCGAGGCAGAAGAGTGGTATCGCGGGCGGGATATCTATCCGGAAAGCGAACCCGCCGGTAATGAGATGATTGTCACTTATCAGCAGCAGCCGCTGGGGCTGGCAAAGAAAGTCGGCAGCCGTATCAAGAACAGCTACCCCCGCGAGCTGGTGCGGGACGGGCGTCTTTTCCGCTGAAGTTACTGCAGCTGAACCATCGTCAGATGATGGCCAAATACCGCACCGGTATCAATATAGTGCAGGTTGGCCACCGTCAGCGGCTCCTTCAGCGGCGTATGACCAAAATAAAAGGCATCTGCCCCGCGGATGCCGCTTTCCGCGCCGGACTGAAGCCCCTCCAGCCGCTGACGGCTCCAGACCACCTGCTCCCAGTCCAGCGGTTTATCCAGGGCGTACTCCGCGGCGGGGTAATCCGCATGGGCAATCACCACGGTGCGCGCACCCAGCTGTAAATGTACGATCAGCGGCAGATCGCGACAGCGCAGCAACGCGTGACGCGCCGAAATGATAGCACTGCCGCGCAGCCGCCAGAACCAGCCGCCGCCGTTCATCTGCCAGCGCTGCTTTTCGTGACCCTGTAACGCCGACAGGGCCATCTCCTCATGGTTGCCCTTTACGCTGCGAAACCAGGGCTGCTTCAGCAGCGCCAGGCACCCCAGGCTGTCGGGCCCGCGATCGATGAGGTCACCCACGGCAATCAGCAGGTCCTGCTGCGGATCAAACTGATGCTGCTGTAACCGCGCATCCAGTTCAGCGCGGCAGCCGTGCAGATCGCCCACGACCCAGATATGCCGCCACGCTGACCCCTCCAGAAACTGGTAAGACATTGATCCTCCGCCTGCGTCGCTAAAGCCTCTGCACAGTATAGCCAGATCCGCCTCTGCACCGACACAAGCAACGGCAGCGCAGTGGGAAAGCGGGCAGGCCCCGCGGCAGATCAGGGGCGCGTTTTCGCCGGATACGCCTCCAGCTTCTCCGCCGGACGCACCGGGCGGCGCACCATCTCTCCGCCGCAGTTGGGGCAACGGTGCTGCAGGTGTTCGGCACACTCCGCGCAGAAGGTGCATTCAAATGAGCAGATCCGTGCCGCCAGGGAAGATGGCGGCAGGTCACAGTCACAGCGTTCACAGCTGGGGCGAAGTTCAAGCATGGCGGCACTCCTGTCAGGATGATGCGTCAGCTTCGCGCGTGGCGTCACGGCTGTCGAGTCAGCGGAGAGACAAAGTGGGGTCAGATCGGGACATTCTGCCTCAAGGGTGCAGACCGCGGCCCGGCTTTAGAGTTGCGTCTTATCCGTGGCGCGGTCGTCCGGCTCTTCCCCGGCTTCTGGCTGCTCTTCAGATTCATCGCTCTCCTCTTCCGGCTCCTGACCGCCCATTGACGCCTGGATCACCTCCTCTTCCAGCGTCGGGTTCAGGGCCGCACCCAGCGGTGAGGTTGCCAGGCTATCAGGCATCACCACATGCGGCAGCGGCACTTCGGTTGTCGGCAACGGACGTGGCGTTCGCACATAGCTCAGCCCGCCCGTCACCAGCGCGCAGACGGCGAAGAAGAGATAGAGCATATTGCTGCCCAGCGGCTGCATCAGCGCCCCTACCACCAGCGGCCCGATGCTGGCACCAATCCCAAACGCCATCAGCAGACAGGCGGTTAACGACACCCGTCGCTCGGCGGCAACCTGATCGTTCGCCAGCGCAACCTGCAGCGGATAGAGCGCGAACTGCATCATACTGGCCACAAAGGCGATGCCTATCATCCAGTGGAAGGTAAGATGCGGCAGCATAATCAGCGGCACGCATGAAACGGCAAACAGCAGCGCGATGATAAATAACAGCCGCTGACGATCGTAGCGGTCGGAAAGCCAGCTCAGCGGGAACTGTGAAACCAGACCGGCAAAAATCGTCAGGCTCATAAAGTAGCCGGTCTGACTTGTGGTGAAGCCTTTGCTGCTGCCGTAAACCGGCGCCAGCCCGTAAAACGCCCCGATTACCATGCCGGTCACCAGCGTGGTGCCGAGCAGTTTGGGAATGGTGCGGATAAAGTAGCCCAGCTCCATCGGCGCGGGGGTCATAGGCCTGACATGGGTACGGGTAGTCAGCGCAATCGGCACCAGACAGAGCGCGAAGCAGAGTGCCACGATCAGCAGCGTACTCACGCCAAAGCCACTCTGCAGGCTCAGCACCACCTGACCGCCGCTCAGCCCCAGATAGGTCGCGACCATATATAAGCCGAAGATCATGCCGCGCTGAGAGGATTCCGCCTGGTCGTTGAGCCAGCTCTCCAGTACCATGTACTGGCACATCATGCAGAGCCCGATGATCAGACGCAGAAACACCCACAGCGGAATAAAGTCGGTCAGCCCGTGGCCAATCACCGAGGCGGTAATGATCCCGGCACAGGCGACATAGGCGCGGATATGGCCGACGCGGGCGATCAGGTTGTGCCCGACTTTGCCTCCAATCACCAGACCAATATAGTTTGCCGCGATGATGGCACCGATAAGTGCCCCGTTCACCTGCTCGCTCGCCAGCCGGAGTGAAACATAGGTGGTCAGCAGACCGGAGCCCAGTAACATCAGCAGCGTGGTGGTGTAGAGCGGCAGAAACGTACTGAATATTTCTCCCATATGACTCCCTGTCTACACCTTCAGGCATCAGGCCAGTTAAGCCCTAAAGATAGTCGATATCCGCGTCCGGCGCGGCATTGCCTGCCGCTGACGGCAAAAAAAAGCCCGCCCGCAGTGTGCGGGCGGGCCTGGCGTCAGGCGCTCGGGAAACTGATATTGCTGCCCGGTGCCTCACGGTTGAGATGGATAAAGTTCAGATGCCGCTCGTACTGATCCAGAATGTCGATGATCACCTGCTCTTTGCTGTAGTCCATCAGGTCGTTACCCTGGCTGCCCTCCATCAGGAAGGTTTCCAGCCGGTAGTAAGTCGATTTACCGCTGCGGGCGCGATAGGTAAAGCCCGGAATCGAGTACTGCTGCGGCCAGACCTGATAGATGAAGTCCTGCTCCTCGCCCAGATGCACGCGCAGATCCAGATAGCCGATCGGGTTGGCCGCATCCGGCGCGACGCTCTCCAGCGACACTCGGCCACCCCGCAGCTCCAGCTCTTTCGCAACCTCTTCCATCGCCGGATAGATGGTTTTTTCCATCATCTGCTGGGTATAACGCGACCCCGGATAGTTCATCAGCCGCGACAGGCGCTTTTTCCAGGTGCGGCGATCCGTAGCGTGGGCCAGATAGGGCGCGGTGTCACGCGTGGCGCTGGCGCGACGGTGATCTTCAATCTTCAGCGATTTATAGAGCCCCGCCATCACAAAGAAGATCACAAAGCTGAACGGCAGACCCATGATCACGGTGGTGTTCTGCAGGGCCGAGATGCCGTTCGCCATCAGCATACTCAGGGTCAGGACCCCGATCGCTACCGACCAGAAGATACGCAGCCAGTTGGGCGCATCGCTGTTGATGTCTTTGAGACGTGAGGTGAAGTTCCCCAGCACCAGCGAACCGGAGTCCGCAGAGGTGACGTAGAAGAGCATACCGGTGATCGTCGCGACAGAAGCGCTGAGTTTAAAGGCCGGATACTGCGCCAGCAGGCTGTAGAAGCCACGCTCCGCATGATTCATCACCTCCTGAGCGAAGCCCGCATTGCCATGAATAATCTGATAGAGCGCGGCGTTACCAAACACCGACAGCCACAGCAGCGTAAAGGTGAAGGGAATGATCAGGGTGCCGAGCACGAACTCGCGGATGGTACGACCGCGTGAAATACGCGCCAGGAAGAGGCCGACAAAAGGCGACCAGGCCACCCACCATGCCCAGAAGAAGAGCGTCCAGCTGTTCATCCATTGCGTCGGACGATCAAAGGCAAAGGTGTTGAGCGTCATGCCCATAAAGCGGTTGATGTAGTCCCCCACGTTCAGCACCAGCGCATTCAGCAGAAATTCGGTGTTGCCGAAGAAGAGCACGAAGAGGATCAGCCCCAGCGCCATCACCACGTTGAGCTCGGAGAGGATACGGATACCTTTATCCACGCCGGATGTCACCGAAATGGTGGCGATCACCACCGAGAGGATGATCAGCGCGGTCTGCGCGGTCAGTCCTTCCGGGATATCAAACAGCACCTTCAGGCCATAGTTAAGCTGCACCACCCCGATGCCGAGCGTGGTCGCAATACCGAAGATCGTACCCACTACGGCGGCGATATCGACGGTGTGACCAATCGGGCCATTGATGCGTTTGCCGAAGATGGGATAGAGCGCGGAGCGGATGGTCAGCGGCAGGTTATAGCGATAGCTGAAGTAGCCCAGCGCTATCCCCATCAGCGCATACATTGACCAGCCGGTCAGGCCATAGTGAAACAGCGTCCAGACCATCGCCTGACGGGCCGCCTCCAGCGTCTGCCCCGCCCCTTCCGGCGGCTGCATATATTGCGTCACCGGGTCAGCCACCGAGAAGAACATCAGGTCGATCCCGATCCCGGCGGCAAACAGCATGGCGGACCAGCTGAGGATGCTGAATTCCGGTTTGGCGTGCTCCGGCCCCAGCTTGATCGAGCCAAAGCGCGAACAGGCCATGTAGAGCACAAAGACAATGTAGAGCGTGGCAGCCAGCATGTAGTACCAGCCGAAGGTGGCGGAGACCCAGTTAACCGCCTTGAGGATCCAGCTCGCGGCCAGTTCACTGTAGAGAATCGTCACAAGTGAAAACGTCAGAATCAATCCGGCAGAGGTATAAAATACAACGGGATTGAGTCTGTCTTTTTCACCGGCAGGTGGATTATTCATCGATTACCTCTGGTTAATATCCTGAAAATACGCAATGGATAACATTTGCCGCTCACGGGGTTTTCAGGCCGTGCGGCCTCCTATCGTTCTGTTACTTCCTGTTTAAGCGTAACGGCTGACAGTGAGCTTAGCACTCATTGCCGTTTCGCTTACGCTACATTTAAAGAACACTACCCTAACAAAATTTCTTTTTATATTGAACGTGCAATCAAAAAAAGTTTAAATAGGGGTTCAATTTGAGGGCGGAGCCGGAGCGGAGCTATGCCAAAAGTAGGGATGCAGCCGATACGACGTCGGCAACTGATTGATGCGACCCTGAGTACGATTAACGAAGTTGGAATCAATGATGCCACCATCGCCCAGATCGCCCGGCGAGCGGGGGTCTCGACCGGCATCATCAGTCACTACTTCAAAGATAAGAACGGCCTGCTGGAAGCCACGATGCGTGATGTGACCCGGCAGCTGCGCGAAGCGGTTCTGACGCGGTTACGGCCGCTGGCCGATGCCCCGGCTGAACAGCGACTGTGTGCCATCGTTGACGGGAATTTTGATGAAACCCAGGTGCACAGCGCCGCGATGAAAGCCTGGCTCGACTTCTGGTCAAGCAGCATGCATCAGCCCCAGCTCAACCGCCTGGAGCGGGTCAGCAGCCGGCGGCTCTACTCCACCCTGGCGGTGGAGTTCCGGCGTCAGCTGCCGCTGGAAAGAGCGCGTCTTGCCGCGCATGGCCTGGCCGCCCTGATAGATGGTCTGTGGCTGCGCGCAGCGCTGAGCGGTAAGCCTTTTGACCCGGTCATCGCCCGCACACTGACCACCCAGTTCATCCGTCAGCAACTGGCTGGCGAGCACGAATAACGGAAGGAGAAAACATGTCCCGATTCAACGAGCAGAAACTCTACATCGATGGCGCTTATGTGGCCGCAGCGTCTGGCGAAACGTTCCAGACGATCAATCCGGTCAACGGCGACGTACTGGCAGAGGTTCATGCCGCCGGCCAGGAAGATGTCGATCGCGCCGTTGCTGCCGCCAGAAAAGGCCAGAAGGTCTGGGCCGCGATGACCGCGATGGAGCGTTCGCGCATTCTGCGCCGCGCCGTCGATATTCTGCGTCAGCGTAACGATGAGCTGGCAGAGCTGGAGATGCTCGACACCGGTAAACCTTACAGCGAAACCTCCGCTGTCGATATCGTCACCGGTGCAGACGTACTGGAATATTACGCCGGGCTGATCCCCGCCATCGAAGGCCAGCAGATCCCCCTGCGCGACACCTCTTTTGTCTACACCCGCCGCGAACCACTGGGCGTGGTGGCCGGGATTGGCGCCTGGAACTACCCGATTCAGATCGCCCTGTGGAAATCCGCGCCTGCACTGGCCGCGGGTAACGCGATGATTTTCAAACCGAGTGAAGTGACCCCGCTCACCGCCCTGAAACTGGCGGAAATCTACAGCGAAGCGGGCCTGCCGGATGGGGTCTTCAACGTGCTGCCAGGTCTCGGCGCAGTTACCGGTCAGCTGCTGACCGAACATCCGGGTATCGACAAAGTCTCCTTTACCGGTGGCGTCGTCAGCGGCAAAAAGGTGATGGCCAATGCCGCAGGATCAACTCTGAAAGAGGTCACCATGGAGCTGGGCGGTAAATCTCCGCTGATCGTCTTTGATGATGCCGACCTCGATCTGGCCGCCGACATCGCCATGATGGCGAATTTCTACAGCTCCGGTCAGGTCTGCACCAACGGCACGCGCGTCTTTGTCCCCGCGACGCTGAAAGCGGCTTTCGAGGAAAAAATCATAGAGCGTGTTGCCCGCATCAGGGCTGGCGATCTGCGCGACCCGGCCACCAATTTTGGTCCGCTGGTCAGCTTCACTCATCGCGACAACGTGATGCGTTACATCGAATCGGGCATCGCTGAAGGCGCGCGCGTGCTGTGCGGCGGCAAACGCCTGACCGGCGGCGACTTCGATCAGGGGGCCTGGGTGGCACCCACTGTCTTCACCGACTGCCGTGATGAGATGAAGATTGTGCGTGAAGAGATCTTCGGACCGGTGATGTCGATCCTGAGCTATGACAGCGAAGAGGAAGTGATCCGCCGCGCCAATGACACCGAATATGGCCTGGCTGCCGGAGTGGTGACGCAGGATCTCAACCGTGCGCACCGCGTCATCCACCAGATTGAAGCCGGCATCTGCTGGATCAATACCTGGGGTGAATCGGCCGCAGAGATGCCGGTCGGAGGCTACAAGCACTCCGGTATTGGCCGTGAGAATGGCCTGATGACCCTACAGAGTTACACCCAGGTGAAGTCAGTGCAGGTTGAGCTGACGCGTTTTCAGTCAGTCTTTTAATCACCCTTTAACCTGAGGAACGATGAATGGAATTTGATTACATTATTATCGGCGCTGGATCCGCAGGAAACGTTCTGGCTACCCGTCTGACCGAAGAGAGCAAAGTCAGCGTCCTGCTGCTGGAAGCGGGCGGCCCGGATTATCGTTTTGATTTCCGCACCCAGATGCCTGCCGCCCTCGCCTATCCGTTACAGGGCAAACGCTACAACTGGGCCTATGAAACGGAACCTGAGCCTTACATGAACAATCGCCGCATGGAGTGTGGCCGTGGTAAAGGCCTGGGCGGCTCGTCGCTGATCAACGGGATGTGTTACATCCGTGGTAACGCCATGGATCTCGATAACTGGGCCAGCGCGCCGGGGTTAGAGGACTGGAGCTATCTGGACTGCCTGCCCTACTACCGCAAAGCGGAGACCCGCGATATCGGTCCGAACGACTTCCACGGCGGTGACGGCCCGGTCTGCGTCGCAACGCCAAAAGCGGGCAACAACGTGCTGTTTGAAGCGATGATTGAGGCGGGCGTGCAGGCGGGCTATCCGCGCACCGATGACCTCAATGGCTATCAGCAGGAAGGATTTGGCCCGATGGACCGCACCGTGACGCCGCAGGGACGCCGCTCCAGCACCGCGCGCGGCTATCTCGATCAGGCTAAAGGCCGCGCCAACCTGAAGATCATTACGCATGCCACCACCGACCGTATCCTGTTTGACGGTAAGCGTGCGGTGGGCGTGGAGTTTCTGCAGGGCGACAGCAACACCCTGAACAAAGCGACCGCACGCCGTGAAGTACTGCTCTGTGCCGGGGCTATCGCCTCGCCGCAGATCCTGCAACGCTCTGGCGTCGGTTCGCCCGAACTGCTGAAGCAGTTTGATATTCCGTTGGTTCACGACCTGCCAGGCGTGGGAGAAAACCTGCAGGACCATCTGGAGATGTATCTGCAGTATGAGTGTAAAGAACCGGTTTCCCTCTATCCGGCGCTGAAGTGGTGGAATCAGCCTAAAATCGGCGCCGAGTGGATGTTCAATGGCACCGGTGTCGGCGCCAGTAACCAGTTTGAAGCCGGTGGCTTTATCCGCAGCCGTGAAGAGTTCAGCTGGCCGAACATTCAGTATCACTTCCTGCCGGTGGCGATTAACTACAACGGTTCCAACGCCGTTGATGCCCACGGCTTCCAGTGTCACGTCGGTTCGATGCGTTCGCCCAGCCGCGGTCATGTGCGCCTGAAATCACGCGACCCGCGCCGCCATCCTGCCATTCTGTTTAACTACATGTCGCATGAGCAGGACTGGCATGAATTCCGCGATGCGATTCGCATCACCCGCGAGATCATCAACCAGCCCGCGCTGGATAAGTATCGCGGCCGTGAAATCAGCCCGGGCATTGAATGTCAGACGGATGAGGAGCTGGACGAGTTCGTGCGTAACCACGGCGAAACCGCTTATCACCCGTGCGGCACCTGTAAAATGGGCAACGACCCGATGGCGGTCGTCGATGGCGAAGGACGGGTGCATGGCCTGCAGGGATTACGCGTTGTGGATGCGTCCATCATGCCGCTAATCATCACCGGTAACCTGAATGCCACCACCATTATGATCGGTGAGAAGATTGCCGATAAGATCCGTGGACGCGAACCGCTGCCGCGCAGCACTGCGGCCTACTACGTGGCCGGAGAGGCGCCTGTGCGCACCACCCCACAGCGCAGCGACTAAATCGTGACAGTGTCACTCTAAATCTCGCCGGGCATCTTATTGCCCGGCTTTTTTTATTCCCCACCCCATGCCACACATTATTTTCCGTTAACCTGCATCTGCAAATCATCAAACCTTAATCAAAATCAAACAAAGCAGTATCTGCTGTTGATTTTAGGATATGCCGGATGCTATAAATCCTGCGTGTAGATAACCGGAGGCACTTTCCGTCCACTGATGAGAAGCAACAATGTGGATGCGTTGTAAACTTTATGCGCAAACTTTTTGTGTTTTATTCCCTGATTTCCCCTGCTTTCCTTTCCGCCCGGAACGTCGCTGATAAGCACTGGCGTAACGCCCTGTAGTCCCCTTCTGCTTCGATATGGTTCTGAGTCTGCGCGCAATCACGCGTGGCAGGTCGTCATTAATTCGTTGCTGGAGATCCCCATGTACGCCTGGGTTTTATTATCACTTGCTATCGTGACTGAAATAATCGGTACGCTGTTTATGAAATGGTCCAGCCTCAGCGGCAGCCAGTATGGCTACCTGATGATGCTGGCTATGATTGCCTGTTCTTATATTCTGCTGAGTTTCGCCATCAAACATATTGCCCGGGGCGTGGCTTATGCCCTGTGGGAAGGCATAGGCATCCTGCTGATTACGCTGTTCAGCGTGCAGCTGTTTGGCGAGTCGCTGTCGCCGCTGAAGATCGGCGGCCTGATGACACTGATTGTCGGGATCATCCTGATCAAAACCGGCACCGAATCATCAGCGGAGGTTAACCATGGTCATCGCTGATTTTGTCCATGCGGCCTGGCTGGCACTCGCTATCCTGCTGGAGATTGCCGCCAATATATTCCTTAAATATTCTGATGGATTCAAAAAACGCTCATTCGGGCTGCTTTCGCTCTGCTGTGTGCTGCTCGCGTTCAGCGCGCTTGCCTAGGCGGTGAAAGGGATCGACCTGTCGATAGCTTATGCGGTCTGGGGTGGCTTTGGCATTATCGCCACCGTCGCGGCGGGCTGGGTACTGTTTGGTCAGCGGCTTAACCGCAAAGGCTGGGCTGGCCTGAGCCTGCTGCTGGCCGGTATGCTCCTGTTAAAACTGGCCTGACAAAGGTTCCGGGCTGTAATAATGGTTAAGGGTGTGCGGCTGCATGCCCTTAACTTTCTGTGCGTTTTTACCCTTTTTAAGTTGATTTTTTCAGCATTCTCTTCTTCAGATTCCTCTTACTTTTGTAAAGGGCCGTTTACATATCTGTTGCCTTGAGGCTTAGTGAGCGCCGAAGGTCGGATAAAAACGAGGAAGAGTTATGTCTGCAACACGAGGTTGGTCAACTGAGCTTGAGGGATTACGCGGCATCGCCTCTCTCTGGGTACTGGTAGGTCATATCAGCCTGCTGATTCACTGCCATATCACACTGATTTCATCCCCTGGCATCGGTGTCGATCTGTTTATTCTGCTTTCGGGCTACCTGATGGCGAAAAACTATGTCGAGCGACAGCAGAAAGAGCCATGGCAAAGCGCCGCAACGATCAAAAAGTTCTGGATCCGTCGCTTTTTCCGCATCGCGCCGCTCTACTATCTGCTGTTAATCATCGCCCTGATTTACGGGCCGTGGTTTGGCGAGATGCGTGACACCATCGCGCATTTCTACTCCGGCACGGCAACCGAGTCGTCACGTTACACCGACCAGTCGCTGGCAAATGTGCTGACCCACTTCAGTTTCCTGTTCGGCATGCTGCCCGATTACGGCTTTAACACCGTACTGCCTGACTGGAGCATCGGACTGGAGATGCAGTTCTATCTGCTGTTCCCGTTCATCATGCTGGTGACGCTGCGGTTTGGCTATGCTGCCTCCCTGATCGGTATCATGGTGCTCTGCTGCGCCGGACGCTATCTGCTGGCCGATTATTATGAGGCGTTTGAGATGCCTTCAATGATCCTGATTAAGCTGAATATGTTCCTGTCGGGCATGCTGCTGGCAGAAGCCATTCGCCGCAAATCGCTGCTTTACGTCGCCTTTGCGCTGCTGGGACCGGTTGCCAGCGTGGCAATGGGTCTGGGGTTCATCAAGCTGCAGGTGATTATGGAAGCGCTGATGATCGTCGGTATGACAGCCATTCTCTGGCAGTATCCGCAGGGCAGCCGGATGGCGCAGCTGATTGCTCTGCCGCGTAAGCTGCTGAACAACCGTCTCAGCACCTGGCTGGGCGACGTCTCGTTCTCGGTCTACCTGCTGCACCTGCTGATTGTCATTCCATTGATCGCGCTGCTGCTGAATCACACCGATATCGAATTTAAAAGCGATCTGACGCGCTTTCTGATTGTCTGCGTCTCCGCCATCCCGGTGACCTATGCGCTGGCGTCGCTGCTCTACAAATATGTTGAGAAGCCCGGCATCCGGATGGGTAAACGCGTTCTGGCCCCGAAGCTGGCTGACCAGACCAGCTGAGTGACAGATGGATTCAGAAGCCCCGTTCGCGGGGCTTTTTTATGGCCTGCGATGTCGTGACCAGCAGGGAACCACGTCTTACGTCCTGCACACCTGCCGGAGTGAACTACACTTTCCCGGTCAGCAATCCGACGGAGAGGAAAATCTATGCGCATTCAGCATCTGCTGTTGTCCAGCGACGGTGGCGCGTTAATCATTGAAGCCGATCAACTTGAAAGTGAGCTGGTGATCCCGCCTCATCTGCAGACCGCCACCGGCGGCGAAGCGGACAGCGATACCGGCCACCGCGTTGCGGTGACCCGGCACTACTGCAAAGGACGCTACTACGCTGTCGCCCTCGATCGTCATGCGGCCAGTAACGAGATCGATGATGTGATCGACCTGCTCCATCCCGCACCGCTGGATTAAACCCTGTCATCAGCCCTGACAAGCGCGGCAGCACGCTGTTCGCCATGCCGGACAGCACGCGACCGATTGCCCGCTCTTAACGCGTTATAGCATCAGAAGGAGAAGCATCATGCAGAAGAAAAAGTGGTTTGTGTCTTACGTCATTAAGCCGGAAGGTGAACATCATGTCACCACGCACGCCTTTATCGAAGGGGATGATGTGGAAGAGGCGCTGGAACAGTTTATGTTCGAAACGAAAAAAAGTCTGTCACTGGACACGGAAGAGCTCACGCTGCTTTCGGTCAGTCTGGTGTAACCCGGTATTCCGCCTCACAGGTGTGGGCTGGGGGTTATCTGTTTATAATATTGATGATTTTCCCTGGTGCTGCATTCAGTTACTTAGTGGGGTAAGGCCAGGCGTGGTCCATACCTGTTGAGGACAAAATCCCGGTGATCGCCAGATACGCCAGTATCAGGACAAACAGCACAATGGCTGCAATTTCAATGGATTTAAGCAGATGATGTTTCGCCATAAATAACCCTCCTTCAGTTGTGTGTAATCCGACATCACCTCTTAAACTATAATGTTACCGGTAAAGTGCAAGCCAAAAAAACATCATGAAACATAAAGCAGTGCTTATTAATGTTTTAACCCTGGCGGTAACTGCGTAACCCGTGGCATTTAACACTTCAGTCACAAAAAAGCCCGCTCGGGGCGGGCTTCAGCATCAGGTAAGGTGCGTCTGATCAGGCAGAGTGACCGGTGAAGTCGATCACCATCCTGCCGCGAATTTTGCCGTGAATCATCTCATCGAAGATGTCGTTCACCTCGCCAATCTTTCTTTTGGTGACTTTAGGCACCACTTTTCCTTCCGCCGCAAACTGGAAAGCTTCCGCCAGATCGTTGCGGGTGCCGACCAGTGATCCCACCACCTGAATGCCATCGAGTACCAGACGCGGGATATTCAGGCTCATCGCTTCCGGCGGAAGTCCGACTGCCACCACCCGTCCCCCGGCTCTGACCGCATCTACCGCCGAGTTAAAGGCCGCTTTGGCCACGGCGGTCACGACGGCCGCGTGCGCCCCGCCGGTTTTTTCCTGAATAAAGCGCGCCGCGTCTTCACTGGCGGAGTTCACCACCAGGTCGGCACCCATCTCTTTCGCCAGCGCCAGCTGGCCGTCGCTCACATCAATGGCGATCACTTTGGCGTTAAAAACATTTTTGGCATACTGCAGAGCGAGATTACCTAACCCGCCGAGACCATAAATCGCCAGCCACTGGCCCGGTTTGACCTCAGAGACCTTCACCGCTTTATAGGTGGTGACGCCGGCGCAGGTCACGCTGCTGGCGGCAAAAGGGTCCAGCCCCTCGGGAACCTTGACCGAGTAATCTGCAACCACGATACACTCTTCAGCCATACCACCATCGGCGGTATAACCCGCATTAACTACCTCCCGGCAGAGCGTTTCATTACCGGAGTTACAGTATTCACAGTGACCGCAGCCCTTGAAGAACCAGGCCACGCTGGCGCGATCGCCCGGCTTGAGAGAGGTCACATCCGGCGCAACCTCCTCAACAATCCCGATACCTTCGTGACCCAGCGTGACACCGGTTTTATCGCCGAAGTCCCCGTTCTTCACATGCAAATCGGTATGGCATACACCACAGCATTCCATCCTGAGCCGAGCTTCGCCGGTTTTGAGAGGACGCAGTGTCTTCTCAACAACTTCAACCTGGTGTTCACTATTTGCTATTGCCGCTTTCATAAACGTTCCTCCATTTGATTGAACGTTCAGAATAAGCCAAACGGCCGTGATAACAAGCTGACCGTTGAGCTTTGGGTGCGAGCCAGTGAGGTTGTGTTGCATTCTGTGAAGGCGGTGCCACATGCGTGGCGCTTATGCATGCCAGCGATGGATGCCGCTGTCAGAGGACGGTGCCGGCGGCGGGCCCATATGCTGAGAGGGGCTCCGGACAGGCGGGGGGCCCATATGCCGGGATGCCGCAGGCGCAGGCGGCGGCCCCATGTGCTGCGACGCATCTGGCATAGCCGGTCGGCCATGATGATGCCATTCAGAAGCGTGACCATAATGATGACGACCACCTTCCGCCATCACACAGCCGGACATAGCTGAACTTGCCAGCGCTAAAATCAGACAGGGTATAACTTTTTTCAAAAACATAACGCATCCTGGTTGAATATCACCGCCTCAGGGTAAGTCTGCTTTTTTATACGCGGGATAAACGCCTTTACGCGTTTGCGGAGGCTCGCAGAGTACATTGACTATGGTCAACGTGAAGCGATTACGGATGAGATTTTGCGGTGCTTCTGACCCTGCTACGTTACGACAATGTGTCCTCTCCGGGTGGTTCCCGGGCTAAGAATCAGGGCGGATTACACGCAGGACGTTATCACTATCCGCGACTGTATCGGATATAGAGATAAGAAATGGTGACAACCCATGCAACACTGAGCAGCGTTGCATGCTGCGGCACAAAGCTAATGAAGAGATAGATGCCCGCCACAATAACGGCAATAGCAATCCAATCTGAAAAAGAGTGAAGCAGCCACAATAATGCACGTTTCATGGGTGTCTCTGATTGCGCTGCATAACGTTCCTTTGATAATGACAGAGCCTTTTTTGTCCTGTCGCTTCATTTAACGCCCTGCCCTGCACTGGAAATCTCTTACCCTGGGGGAAGGCCTGTCTGAAAGGCATCTGAGAGCGTTGCTCAAAGAGAAATGGAACTGAAAAGCCCGCGCGCGGCGGGCCAGAGGCAACGAATCAGTTATCTTCCTGAAGAAGCTGTGCGGGTGAGGTCACCCCGGCCAGTTCATTGAGTGCCTCATGATTGATTTCTTCATCTGCGCCATCAACCGCGCGGGAGATAATCAGTAAATCCTGAAGTTCGCTTAGAAGAAGCGCCGCATCAGACTTGAGCATTTCATCTGAGTCTGCGGAGTCGATTACCGTGTTGATCGCCTTGTTCGCGCCCTCGATCATCTCCGTTACGCCGCCCTGCTTACTTACCGCGAGCACCAGCGCACTGATCAACAGAGACTGCGCCTCAACGCGCGCGGTGAGTTGTTTGGTGCTTGCATCTATTTGTGAAATCTTGGCAAGCATACTTAGCACAACATTCTTCATGGTATATCTCCCTGTTAAACCAGCATTTTATAATTCTGCGGATATGGTGAAAATATCATTATTCTGAAAAGGGGGAGTGATTAATGACCTGCGCAATAAAATCAGCAAAAAGCGGCAAATGAGCGAACGGGTCATCGTGAACCAGACAGATTAAGAATGCAGTGACTCCTGCTGGCGAGCATCCGTAGCCGAAAAAGGACGCCGGTGCTGTGCATCACGCATCAGCCCGTCGCCTGCAGTATTCAGTGTGATAGTTCTCTCGCATGAGAGGAAACAGAGGTAATGAATAACCAGCCTAATTCTGCCATTCAATCATTTCATGAAATACCAAGGTTTGTCAGGCGAGGATATGAGGTGGCAAATGGAAATATTTCGCGTAAAGACCTTTTGATAATAAAATTTCTTATTGAACAGCGTCTTAATATGCAGGGGCAGGAATAAGCGATGAGAATAAGACGACAGGCTAGGTCCGGGATATTTGCGCACCCATAAAAAGTTCATCATGAATCATACAAAAATGACAGAATGCTGCTTGCGATACATAGGTTTTTTCAGTTATTTAACAATGCATTGAATAACAAAAGCACCCCTTTTCATGGTTGCGATACTTACCAGTGCACCCGTGTAAGATGAAACGCTTGCAAGATATTTCATTTGAGATTCGGGAAATTCTTCGTTACTACTAAATTGTCGGCCGGTAAGGCTCGTACAGTGCAATAACTTTAACTGTGACTTTTTCCTGCTCGACAATTCTTCAAGCCAGCCCCCATCTTTTATCTCTCACTCTTAAAGCCGGGCGTTCAAAACACCACCGCCCGGTCAGAGAATTTTGTGATATAAGCCGGTGAAAGCATTTCCTGCTTCATCGTCCAGGTATTCTGAATTCCCTGCCCTCCAAACCACAGCTTACCTTTCCCGCTCAGGTTTATACCATCCATTAAACGCATCAGCGCCTCGCTGTTGGCCTGTGGTTTGTTTTCATCAAAAACAGGTTCAGTTGTGATACACCCTGGCTGTAGAAATCACCCAGCATCACGCCTGCCTTCATGTAGCGGTGTCCATTGACCCAGATACGATCAAGCGCCTCAATGGCTACCCGAACAATATCGTGCGTGTCATTAGTTGGCGTAAGTACCTTGCCGGTGGACTGGTTGCCGTAAAACACCTCACCCACCGTGTACGGGCTGCTCCTGACGAATACTGCTATCTGACTGCAATACTGACGCTCTCCGCGTAATTTACCTGCGGCTCGCGCTGCAAAAGTGCACACAGCTTCGCGCATGTCGTCGTACTGCGTAATTGTGGAACCAAATGAACAGGAGCAGACGATGTGCTGTTTTGTGGGCGCGAACTCTTCCAGCTGCAGGCATGGCTCACCGCGTAACTCTCTCACGGTTCTTTCCAGCACGACATTAAAGTGTTTGCGTATGGTGTAGGTGCTTTGCTCTGACAGATCTTTGGCGGTAAGGATCCCCATCGCATTCAACTACTTACTTATGCGACGTCCGTAACCCCCAGACATCCTCAACCGGCACCAGCGCCATAAACTTGCACTGACGTTCAACATTCGACAGGTCAACGACTCCGCCTGTCTGCTTCCATTTTTTTGCACCATGCTTAGCCAGTTGGCGAGTGTCTTGGTCTGGGCTATCCCAACGCCAACGGTCAGATGCGTATTACGTTTAACCGTTTCCCGCACCTCCCTGCCGAAGTTTTCAAGAACCATGCAATTGCGAACACCGCTCAGGTCCAGAAAGGCCTCATCAATCGAATAGACTTCCACGCTCGGCGCCATCTGCTCCAGCGTCGTCATTACCCTGTTACTATATCGGCATAAAGCGCATAGTTAGTGCTGAAAACCTGCACCCTGTGCCTGCGAAACTCATTTTTCAGCTTGAAGTACGGCGCCCCCATAGGGATCCCAAGCGTTTTAGCCCCTGCTGAACGGGCGATGACGCATCCATCATTGTTGCTCAGTACGACGACCGGCTTTCCCCGCAAATCGGGCCTGAATACTGTTTCGCATCTTGCATAGAAAGAATTTACATCGACCAGGGCAAACATCACAAAATACCATTCGGGTTGAACACCTGAAACAGGCGCTCTTCACCGTTACTGGTCGAGATGTCGCGCAATGCTGTGGTGTGCATATCGATCCACTTGTTCGCCGCCTTTAGCGTGCAATGCCAGTTCATGCGGTCAAGCTCTCTGATGAAGTCCAGTGTGCTGATGGTGTAGCGACCGGCAGCATCGCGCTTTATAGCCTGCCGGAAAGCAATCATGATTTCGTAGTCACGCGGCATGACAAATCCTCCTCTAGTAAGTACTGTATGGATAAACAGAAATATCGATCGATGGGTTTGATCAAGGTGGAACGCGGGGCAAAATTGTAAAGCTGCGACTGGTGCTGAATTTATGATCTATAGCATTATTAATATGTGATACTGATTAAGTGGAAGGCGTGCGGGATGTGTGCAGGGATTGGCGGGAAAAGGAATTTAGGTAGCAAGATGACTATAACTCAGGCTATTACATAACGATGATGTGGGATATCATGGCCTTTAAGTCAAATATAAACTCAAACTTGGGATGTCAGATAAAGTGGAAATATTCAATGCTTGCAAATAAAAAAAAGAACATGGATATTCAGGCATTGAGAGGGATTGCCATTTTAATGGTCATATATGCCCATATTAAAGGCAGATTTCCAATGCCGTCATTTTATGAGGAATCGTTCAAGTATATCACCGTATGGTCAGGGGTTGATATATTTCTTGCTATATCTGGTTTTTTGATGTGCGTGACTTTAAACAGAGACATTTCAAAAAATGGTAATGCTCTAAGTACGTATTTTAATTTTTGGATTAGGCGTATATGCAGATTGATGCCAGCTTTAATTTTTTGGGTGCTGATTTATATCCTTGTAACATCTTATGCTAATGAGAGGTGGTATCCGAACCCCGAAAACCTAACACCTTTAATAAAATCTACATTATTAGGATATGCAAACATATACTGGTCTCATGGTGTAGTAAACAGAATTTCGCTTGGACCGCAGGATATGTCCGACATGTTCGCTGTTACTTGGTCCTTGTCCCTTGAATGGCAACTTTATCTTATCATTTCCCTATCAATTTTCATTCTCAGTAAAAATAAATCACAAATTGCTTTTGTTTTCATATTTCTGGCATCATTATTAATGCCAACCAACGAAAGGCAAAACACTGAGTATATTTGGTGGTTTAGGCCTGGAGCATTTATGTTGGGGGCTATCGCTTACTATCATCTAGATAAGATAAAAATAGTTGACAACTTAAGATTGCCATGCATAACTACAAGCTGGCTAATTATTCTATTTACTCCTTATCTGTTTGAAGATCACTATGTGATACCTGTGATTAGTGTACTTTCAGCATTAATACTTGTATCTGCGATAGGAAACCCCATCTTAAGCAACGGGGTTATAGGTAGGTTGCTAGTATGGATTGGAGAGAGATCCTATTCAGTATATCTATGTCATTACGCAATTATACATCTAATCTCAAAATTTGTATTTATTAATACATCAGTTGAATTCTATAACTCAACATCAGGAACAATAATCATGCTAAGCTTGTTCATTGTGTTAACATCCATAGCATCAGATATCTCTTACCGAATTTTCGAGCAAAAACCAATCAAAATCGGCAAGATTTTAATGCTCAGAAGGAGCAAGACGAATTAGATAGGTACATCTATACGTGATATAAGTAACCTTAGGCCTTATACTTCTTCTTATAGTGATGGCAGTAGCAAGGGTGACGACATGCTTCAAAGAATGAAGGATTTTGAGGTCAAAATTGCCACTCCTGATACGGACGTAGTCATTATTAAAGATAACTCGGCGTCAAAAGAAGATGTACTGCCAGTTAAAACTGAACAGCATAAAGACCTTTACACGCAAACTTGAAAAATCATTGTTTCATTAGTCATAGCAGTTCTAATTAATGTACTGTCAATGCATTACATCAAATAGTTTTATCTGGCCCTATTATCGCGCTAAAATGTTTACAACATCATGCGCAATAGTCCGCCACTGAGCGGCTTATTACGCTCCCCCTTGTGAACAAAAAAACTCGCACAGTCATTCAAGCGAGAACTACTAAACCTAAGGCCTTGGGAGCCGATTCCTCTTGAGGGTCTTCACCGGATCGCCGCTAAATGTAGTCGGGACGAAATCCCAGAGATACACTTCAGGTTATGGTACTTTCAGGTAGAGGGAGAAATGACACCCGATTGTGATGGCGACACTCAGGACTACATCCGGAAAGCCAGCCATGAACTCCCTCAAATACTCAGATTGATATTTAATAGCTAAGAGCCCGTCACCGAGCGGGCTTTTTTTGCCTGAATATCTCAGCACCCCCCTTTACCTCACCCACCCCGCGGCCTGCTGAGAGAAACGCGGCTGAGTCATTGTTCGGTCGCCGGGCTTTTTTACACCCGAATTTCGTCGGGATTATTACTGATATCAGGTCTTATGACTTTCTATAGCACACTCTAAACAGTAGAATGCTTTCAGGTTTTTTTGCGAGGCTTGATATGAATAACCGTTCAGGTAGGAATGAAGATATAGAAGCACTGAGGGCAATCGGGATAGTTTTTGTTCTGATTGCTCATACTTATAAAATATTCCCCTGGTTCAAGTTTGACACGGGCGGATTAAGCAATATCTACGTTTATTTCGGTTGGTGGACAGGCGTAGATCTGTTTTTTTGCGTATCAGGTTTTATTATTTCAAAGAGCCTATTGCAACAAACGCCTAAAGATACAAGCACCACTGAATTTATTAGATTTTCCGCTCCATTTTGGCTAAAGAGAATTTATCGACTATGGCCTGCCTCTTGGTTTTGGCTCACTTTCACTGTACTGGCTTCTCAATTATTGAATCATAGTGGAGTGTTTGGCAAACCAATCAATGCCATAATGTATCAGGTATACGCCATGCTAAACATGGCAAACATTTATGGTTTTGAGTGCACAAAGACAACAAGTTGCGGTGTTAACCAGGTCTACTGGAGTCTGTCCCTGGAAGAGCAATTTTACTGGATACTTCCATTTATCCTTTTCTTTATAAGAGGACGGAAATTGGCGATTCTATTAACAGCTGTGGCCTTGATACAAATTCCATTGGATCGCGGTGGTCAATTCATCGGCTTCATCAGGACTGACGCGCTTGCGATCGGAGTGCTTATAGGAATGGCATGCAATCAAAGTTGGTACGCCAAACTCAACCCAATAGCTTTGGCTAAAACGCCTTATTCGTGGATGACCACAATGATTTTGATAGGGCTACTTGGGCTTGTCGGAACATGGAAGATAGTGGTGGTTCCTTTCAATACCGGTGTTGTTGCCATCATATCCGGTATCCTCGTATGGATTGCAAGTTATGGCAATGGATACATCATTCCTGGAATTAGGACGCTGACCAATTATCTCGGTTCAAGATCCTATTCATTATACCTTGCACACATTCCAGCTTACTACATATCTTATGAGTTAATGTATCGCGTAAACGAGCATTATAATAACGCCGTATATGGTAATTATTTACCATATTGGATTTTGGCTATTGCGCTAGCTTTCATTTTTGCTGAGTTTACTCATAACGTCATTGAAACACCTTTAAGAGATAAGGGTAAGAGATATAGCATCGAGCTTGAGAAAAATATTTAACTATAGTGAGTGGGTTTCATTATTTTTGAAACCCCACATACCTTTAATTTCTGATGCGGAATTATCTACTTCAACCACTTCTAATTCTGTAATGTCAACCATCACTTTCCCTACGAAGATATCATCAACCCCATTCTAAGAATAGTATTTACTACCTTAACACCTTCAATCTCCCCCCAAGCTTTCATAACCATTAAGCATATTTTCATAAGATAACGATGCCATTTTAACCTGCTGCGCCATTATATTGCCTTAAATTGCTGGCATATGAGTTGGCTCTACCGCCTGATTTCATTCCATTCAATTAAATGGCCATGCCAATAACAGCCCCCTGATCAGAGATGTTTTCAATATCCCCTCCAGATGCAGTTGGTATCCCTGTGGAGTTCTGGATAATATGCGGCGCAGATGTCCCGGATCCTCCACCAAACCCACCACCTCAAGTTATAATTGACCCGAACGTAGTGGAATTTGCATTACCTCCAGGGCCATTTACGCCACCTGCATCATGACCACCAATTGTCACTGCATAAGATGCAGCCAAACTTGTGATGTAAGATTTTGCATACGCACCACCTGAGCCAATTGCAAAAGTCGAGGCAGATGTAGCGCCGCCACCATCAACTCCTCCTCCAGCACCCTGAACTTTAACAATAATGCCTTTGGCGCCAGCGCTTAGGGTACATGTTCCAGAGGAAGTAATAGTGATGACGTTGATAAGGCGACCAGGAAATTTCCTGAATGGCACTATCCTGAATAATATTAGTGCCATCAACAATGACGTGGGCAGTCAAGAATGTTTCAATCGCTACACCTGTTACAGATGGCGTTTTCACGGTTACAGAAATGCGCCAGTGCAGTTGTTAACTACGGTCCACTTCTTTCTTCAGCAGAAACTATAATATTGACATTAATTTTGGCAGCAAGGTACCCGCTTAAGTAATGCGTTACTTTGATATCTAAAGAATGGGCAGGGTAATGCTTGAACCAGATAGCCCTATAATAGCCGTAGTTCCATAATTGTCTGACGGAAGCCAACCGGTATATGATGCCCGGCCTGCTGTTATGCCAATCTGGGAATCGTTTGGGATATTCTGTTTGGAGCCTGCGTCCGCAAATGGAACAGGCAGTAATTTAGGCTGCGAGCTGGTCTGAATTTTGTATTTCTGAGGCGGGGAAGAAGGTGCCGCTTTCGAATGGCTGTATTTCAGCCTCGGCAAATCCAAAGATTTTTAAATTACCCCTCGCGATTCAGGAGGGGCTGAGGGCAACCCATCAGACAGCCTGATTTACTCATCAGTCCGCCGCGGAGGCAGAAAGCCTGGGGCGGTTTTACCAGATGCGCTCACAGGTGCATTTGCAGAGGCGCGTGAAATGAGCGGAATTAAATTTGGCCCTAACCCGCCAACGTTTCATGAGATAAGAAGCCTTGCCAGCAGACTATATGAGGTGGAGAATGGAGAGGATTTTGCGCAACGACTACTCGGTCATAAAAGCCTTTCTATGACTAAAAAGTATCTCGATTCACGCGGTCAGGAATATGTGATGGTTTAAATTGGATATGGTGATTTCGGGAAATTTCGTTACCACCAACAAAAATGCCATACAAATCAAAACGCTAAAAAAAGACCGAATACGATTCCTATATTCGGTCCAGGGAAATGGCTCTCAAGGAGCCGTGCGCTAAAAGTTGGCATTTATGAAGGCGATAACGCCTTGCAACTTAAGATTAGAACAGCGCGGAGGAATTGCCAGCTGAGGCACGGCACAGGGCCATAAACAGGATCAGTTTGTGATCGCAACGGCAAAAAACAGTCGGGCGCAGCGTGATGCTGCACCCGGCAGGCTTACTTACCGCACAGCGCCTGAGTGCGCTCAACAATCGGCTGCAGGCTCATCATCTGGCCCGGATGCGCTTTATCCTCACTCTGGATCACGCTGATCGGCTGCGCTTTCACCTGATTACTCTTAAACAGCGCATCTGCTTTGTCGTTCAGCGGGTATTGCATCAGCGTGCTCGGGTTGATGGCAAACATGGCACCGTCTTTCTCGCAGGTCAGCATCACCTCTTCACGATTAAACGGCCACTTATCTTTACCGATCTCAAAGCGGCTGACGGTAATGATTTGTGCCGCCAGCGCCTGGCCGCATACAGATAATAACAGGATTGCGGGGACCACTTTCTTCAGCAACATAACTGCCCTTTTCTCTCTTAAATCACATTCAGGCTGGCGACAGCGTGGCAAACACGCTGACCAGCCCAACCACGCCACACGCCAGCAGCAGTTCGAGCTGTGTCATGCGGATAAATTTTTGCTGGGTGCCGCTACCCGCGACGCGGAAACGCGGCACCAGCCAGTAGCGGTTAATCAGCGCCACTCCCACCATCAGGGTCACCAGCAGCACTTTCCCCAGCAACAACAGACTATAGCGGGATTCATGCCATGTCAGCGGCCAGCCCAGGATCATCAGGCTATTCACCCCGCCGGTCAGCAGCGTTAACGCGACCGCCAGATGACCGTAGCGCGAAAAGCGCATCATGGTACGGATCGCATCGGTGCGGCGATCGATCCGGCGCGCTTCACGCATCAGCAGCAGAAGCGGAACAAGTCCCCCCACCCAGAACGCTGCCGCAATCAGGTGCAGCGCATGGTTGATCTGATGCAGCAGGCCAGGCCAGCCTTCCCGCATCGCGGCATGCCCCGTCAGGGCCATACAGGCCAGTTGCAGCACGCCTGCCAGCAGTAAGGCCTGCTGGCGCAATTGCGCGGTCAGTAACAACGCCGACACGGCGAGCACGCTGAACACGATTTCCCACTGCCACACCGCACCGAAATGGGTGCCCAGCACCGCCAGCCAGATGTCAGGCTGAAGCAGATTGGCGCTGTCGCCACTCATCAGCACATTCTGGCAGGCCAGCATCGCCAGCGCGCTGAGCAGGGCCAGCCACGCACTTCCGTTTAGCAGCGGATTAAGTCGCCGCGCCAGTTGTAGTCGATAACGTTCTGGTGCCAGCAGTGCGCTGTAGCAGGCACTGGCGGTCAGCAGCATCACGGCAGCAAAATGGAGCGCGCGCAGCGCTGGCCAGAGGGTCGTCACAACGCTTACTGCACGCTGAAGCGGTAGCTTCCTGCGGTTTTGTGTCCATCCACCGACAGGACATGCCAGTTAACCTGATAGCGCCCCGCTTTCAGTGGCTGAGGCAGGCTGACAATCAGCCAATCTTTGTGGCCGGACGCTACGCGCGCCTTCTCCGTCGCAACAGGCTTCTGATGATCGTCAAGCAGCGTAACGCCGCTGAACGCGGGTTCAATCTCTTCAGTGAAAGTCAGCGTCAGCGCATCGGTAGCGGTTGTTACTTCTGCTTTGGCCGCCGGCGTGGAGGCGCGGAGATGGGCATGCGCAGCTGCCAGCGAGCTGAATGCCATCGCACCGGCAGCCACCAGCGTAATAACCATGCGGGAAATGTGTTTTTTCTGCATCAGATCATCCTTTTAGCCGCCGCCAGGGCGATAAACGAGGCAAAAGGATACGCTGCTGCATTTGCACTGTCGAGGCCAGCAATGCGATCCTTAATCCTTGATTCAGACCGGCGAAAACATTACTTTTGCCCCCTGTCATCAGGAGAATATTATGAGCCATAACCTTGCCCTGCTGTCCCAGGACGAGAAAGATAAGTTAAATGTCGATTTAGCGGCTGCGGGCGTGGCGTTTAAAGAGCGCTATAACATGCCGGTCGTTGCCGAGATGGTAGTGCAGGAGCAGCCCGAAGCGCTGCGTGACTGGTTTCGTCAGCGTCTGATGCATTACCGCCAGGCGTCACTCAGCCTGTCACGCCTCCCTTACGAACCGAAGATGAAGCAATGATGTTTCGCGTCATAGATACCGAAACCTGCGGCCTGCAGGGTGGCGTGGTGGAAGTGGCCTCCGTCGATGTGGTTGATGGTCAGATTGTGAATCCGATGAGCGATCTCATCCTGCCTGACCGCCCCATCAGCCGTCAGGCGATGGCCGTGCACCGCATCACCGAAGCGATGGTGGCCGGAAAACCGACCATCGAAGAGGCGATCCCGCGCTACTACGGCAGTGCCTTCTATGTGGCACATAACGCCAGCTTTGACCGCCGGATGCTACCGGAGATGTTTGGCGAGTGGATCTGCACCATGCAGCTGGCGCGTCAGCTCTGGCCGGGCATCAAATATGGCAACCAGGCCCTGCGTCATTCCCTGAAGCTGGATGTTACTCCTCCAGCCGATCTGCATGCGCATCGCGCGCTCTATGACTGCTATGTGACGGCGGCCCTGCTGATCCGCATTATGGAGACTTCGGGCTGGAACGCCTCCGAGATGATTGTGCGCTCACAACCGGCGGCCCAGCGCGACGACATTCTGCCATTCGGCAAATACCGTGGTCAGGCGATTGCGGTGGTGGCGCGCAAGGATCCGGGCTATCTGAAGTGGATGCTGGACAACGTCAGCGATCTGCGCCCGCCACTGCGGCAGGCGCTGCGTAAATACCTGACTGAGCCTCAGTAATCCTCTGCCGGGGGCAGGGTGCCCTGCGCCAGCCCCAGCAGGAAGGCATACTCCATCGCGATCCCTTCATAGGCTTTAAAGCGCCCCGACTTGCCACCGTGTCCGGCATCCATATCGGTGCAGAGCAGCAGCAGATTATTATCGGTTTTCATCGACCTCAGTTTCGCTACCCATTTGGCCGGTTCCCAGTACTGAACCTGCGAATCGTGCAGGCCGGTGGTGACCAGCAGATGCGGATAGGCTTTTGCCTCAATGTTGTCATAGGGGCTGTACTGGCGGATGTAGCAGTAGTACTCCGGATCGCCGGGATTGCCCCACTCATCATATTCGCCGGTCGTCAGCGGGATCGACTCATCGAGCATGGTGGTGAGCACGTCCACAAAAGGAACCTGCGCCACAACGCCATGGAAGCGCTGCGGTGCCATGTTGATCACCCCGCCCATCAGTAAGCCGCCTGCGCTGCCGCCCATGGCGTAGAGACGTTCCGGATGCCCTATCCCGCGCGCCACCAGCGCATTGGTCACGTCGATGAAATCCGTGAAGCTGTTCATTTTGTTCAGCAGGCGACCGCCGTCATACCACTGCTGCCCCAGCTCCCCGCCGCCGCGCACCTGAATCAGGGCAAACACAAAACCGCGATCCAGCAGGCTCAGACGGCTGACGCTGAAATCGGCATCCATGCTGCTGCCATAGGCGCCATAGCCATAGACCAGCATAGGATTCTGGCCGGGCTGGTAGTGTCTGCGATGATAGACCAGCGACACCGGCACTTCGGTGCCATCGCTGACTTTTATCCAGTGGTGCTCGCTTTTGTAATCGTCGGCGTTGAACCCTTTGACCGCGCTCTGCTTCAGGATGCGGCGCTCGCCCGTGTCCATATCCAGCTCAAACAGCGTGGTCGGTGTGGTCATTGAGGAGTAGCCGTAGCGCAGTTTGCTGGTGCGCGGCGTCGGATTATAAGCCAGCCAGGTGACGTAAGTGGGATCGTCAAAGGCGATGCCACTGGTTTCGCCGCTGGCCCAGTTAATCTGGCGCAGGCTGGTCAGGCCGCGCTGGCGCTCTTCAACCACCAGCCAGTCGCGGAACAGCTGGAAATCTTCCATCACCACATTTTCACGCGCCGGGATGAGGGTCTCCCAGCGGGATTCATCCAGATAACGGCTGCGATAGAGCCCGAAGTTTTCGCCTTCCCGGTTAGACCGGATAAAGAACTGATGCTCGTAGTGATCGATGCTGTATTCATGATCGCGGCGGCGCGGCAGAAACACATGCGGCTGCGCATCAGGGAAATCAGCATCGATCAGCTGAATTTCGCTGGTGTTAGTGCTGTAGAGCGCAATCATGATGAACTGCTTTGAGGTGGTCTTGTGGACGCTCAGATGATAGGTGTCATCCTGCTCTTCATAAACCAGCTGATCATCAGACTGCGGCGATCCCAGCTCGTGTCGCCAGACCTGATAAGAGAGCAGCGTCTGCGGGTGTTTCCGCACGTAGTAGAGCGTACGGGAGTCGTTACCCCAGGCGAAGCTGGAGGAGGCGTTGCTCAGCACTTCAGGATACCAGCTGCCGCTCTCAAGGTTGCGGAAGCGGATGCCATACTGGCGGCGCGAGAGAAAGTCCTCGGCCAGCGCCATCACGCGGTTGTCCGGGCTGATATGCAGCGCGCCCATGGTGTAAAAGTCGCTGTGTGACGCGCGCTGGTTGGCATCCAGCAGCAGGGTCCACTCCGCCGACTCCTCACTCGCCGCGGGCTGGCGGTAATAGGCCGGATACTCATTGCCGCTCTGATAACGACTCTGATAGCGGTAGCCGTTTTTGACATAGGGCACTGAGTGATCTTCCGGTGGCAGCCGGTCGATGATCTCTTTTAATACCCGGTCCTGCAGCGGCTGCTGTGACGACATGACTTTTTTGCCGTAATTATTTTCAGCACGCAGGTAATCAAGCACTTCGCTGTTTTCGCGCTTATCGTCGCGCAGCCAGTAATAGTTGTCGACGCGCGTCTCGCCATGCAGCGTCATTTCATGAGGAATTTTTTTTGCAATGGGAGCTTTCATCCATCCGTCTCCGTGAACGTCATGATCTGTAAGCGTAACACTTAAGTGGCGGGAAGCCAGGGGGCAGCGAGGAAGCGGCGGCAGGCGGGGCCTCTTCTGAGGCCCGCCAGGAGAAGTTAACTGGCCGGAAGACGGGCTTTTTCGGCCTGGATATCCTGCTGAATGCCGTCGCGAACATCCTGAGGGATTTTCAGCGCGTCACCCAGCGCAGAGAGGTAGCTGCGTTCCATGAAATGATCGACGTCAATGGCGGCGCAGCTGAGGAAATAGAGCTCCAGCGCCTCTTCCTCGTTCTTCACGTCAGCGGCCAGCCACTGCGGATCCAGCGGGCGATTCATCGCTTTCTGGATCAGCTTTTCCGCATCCTGACCGTAGCCGGACTGATGAATATTCTGCTCAATAGCGGCACGCTCCTGATCGTCGATGTGTCCGTCGCTTTTGGCGGCAAACACCAGCGCCGTGACCAGACGCTCAGCGCGCAGATCTACCGGTGTCTGCGACACGCCGAAGTCCGGTTCATTCTGATGCGCGTCGCTGACCCGCTGTTTGTATTTGTTCCACAGTACCGCACCCGCCGCCGCCCCGCCGCCGATAATCAGCGCCTGGCCGCCATATTTCGTCAGCAGTTTGCGGGAAGACTTACTGCTGATCAGCATTGCGGCCAGCCCCCCCAGCGCGCCTGGTGCCAGCATATCGCTCAGGCCTCCGCCCGATTTACCGTCACCGCCCTTCTTCGCCAGTACCGACTGAATCTGTTGCAACCAGTTGTTCATCATCCGCTCCTGTTCACGATGTCAGCCTGCTATCCTGGCGAAAGGGTTGTCAGGAAACGTCAGAGCGGGAAAAGTAAGGCAAATGGCGGCGTTGTATGGACGAAGGGTGAGAACGCAAACGTTTTCGTTTATACTTGCGCGCGAATTTTGACTGCTTAGGTGAATGTATGACAACTCTCGGAACGGCGCTGCGTCCGGCGGCAACACGTGTGATGCTTTTGGGTTCGGGTGAACTGGGTAAAGAGGTGGCGCTGGAGTGTCAGCGTCTGGGTGTGGAAGTGATTGCGGTCGATCGCTACCCGGATGCCCCGGCCATGCACGTGGCGCATCGCAGCCATGTGATCAACATGCTGGATGGTGCGGCCCTGGCTGCGTTAATCGCGCAGGAGAAACCTGACTTTGTGGTGCCGGAAATTGAGGCTATCGCCACGGATACCCTGGTTGAGCTGGAGCAGCAGGGCCAGCGCGTGGTCCCTACAGCCCGTGCCGCACGGCTGACCATGAACCGTGAAGGGATTCGTCGCCTCGCCGCGGAAGAGTTATCCCTGCCGACCTCACGCTATCGCTTTGCCGACAGTAAAGCGCGCTTTGACGAAGCCGCTGCAGAGATTGGCTTTCCGTGCATCGTAAAACCGGTCATGAGCTCCTCCGGCAAAGGCCAGAGCTTTATCCGTGACGCCAGCCAGCTTGACAGCGCCTGGGACTATGCGCAGCAGGGTGGCCGCGCCGGAGCCGGTCGCGTCATCGTAGAGGGCGTGGTTAACTTCGACTTTGAAATCACCCTGCTCACCATCAGTGCCGTTGACGGCATCCATTTCTGTGCGCCGATTGGTCATCGTCAGGAAGATGGCGACTACCGCGAATCCTGGCAGCCGCAGCAGATGAGTGATGTGGCGCTGCAGCGGGCCCAGGAGGTTGCCGCGCAGGTGGTCAAGGCGCTGGGTGGCTATGGTCTGTTCGGCGTCGAGCTGTTTGTCTGTGGCGATGAGGTGGTGTTCAGTGAAGTGTCACCGCGTCCCCATGATACCGGCATGGTCACGCTGATTTCGCAGGATCTGTCAGAGTTTGCGCTGCACGTGCGGGCATTCCTGGGTCTGCCGGTTGGCGCAATTCGTCAGTATGGTCCATCCGCCTCGGCCGTTATCCTGCCGCAACTGACCAGCCAGAATGTGCAGTTCGTCAACGTCGAAGCGGCGCTGGGTGCCGGTCTGCAACTGCGCCTGTTCGGTAAGCCGGAGATCAGCGGTCAGCGTCGTTTAGGCGTGGCGCTGGCGAGCGGTGAGACGACGGATGAGGCAATTTCGCGTGCCGTTGCCAGCGCAGCAGCGGTGACGGTTCAGGGGTAACAGCGTGCGGTGAGCAGACGCTCACCGCTTCAGCTTACTTCGCGCCTTCAACGGCTTCACGCGCCAGGCGGGTGATGCGATCCCAGTCGCCCGCTTCCAGTGCATCATTCGGCACCAGCCAGGAGCCGCCGATGCAGAGCACGCTTTTCAGCGCCAGATAGTCACGGTAGTTTGCCGGAGAGATCCCGCCAGTCGGGCAGAAACGGACCTGCGGGAAAGGCCCGCCAATGGCCTGCAGCGCTTTGACACCGCCATTCGCCTCGGCCGGGAAAAACTTAAATTCGCGCAGACCGTAGTCCATTCCGGTCATGAGTTCAGAGACGGTGCTGATACCCGGAATCAGGGGAACCGGCCCTTCCACCGCGGCCTTCAGCAGTGATTCCGTAATCCCCGGACTGATAACAAACTGCGCACCGGCATCGGTCACCTGCTGAAGCTGCTGCGGATTGATGACGGTTCCCGCCCCCACAATCGCCTCCGGCACCTCTTTGATCATCGCACGCAACGCCTCCATCGCGACGGGCGTGCGCAGCGTCACTTCCAGCACCTGGACACCGCCCGCCACCAGCGCTTTTGCCATCGGCACGGCATGTTCCAGCTTATTCACGACGATGACCGGCACCACAGGTCCGGTGGTCAGAATCTGTTCAGCACTCATCTTCCAGTTTTTCATCAGTTCCCCTTGATTAATAACACCGGGATAGCAGCCCGGTCACGGAGCCTCGGCTCCTGCCCTGTAATGATGACACTACCATACATGATCGGCTTCCGGAGCGTCCATTACCCTGCTCTCATTTTGAAACGGCAGTTCAGTTTTATCTGCCTCCGCCAGTCGGGTGAGGGGCAAAAAAAAAGCCCGCGTTGCGGGCTTCTTCATGACGACGGTTATTCGAACTCGTTCCAGGAACGGCCATCGCGGGTAATCATCGCGACGGAGGCCACCGGACCCCAGGTGCCAGCCTGATACGGTTTAGACGAGTCACCATCCGCAGCCCAGGCGTTGATGATGGAGTCGACATAGGTCCATGCCGCTTCAACTTCATCGCGACGCACAAACAGCGCCTGAATCCCGCGCATGCTCTCCAGCAGCAGACGCTCATAAGCATCGGCCAGGTGCGACTGGTTAAACGTCTCAGAGTAGCTCAGATCCAGCTTGGTGGTCTGCAGCTTATGCTTGTGGTCGAGACCTGGCACTTTGTTGAGGATTTCGATATCCACCCCTTCGTCCGGCTGCAGACGAATGGTCAGCTTGTTCTGCGGCAGCTCTGAGTAAGAGTCTTTAAACAGGTTCATCTCAGGGTTTTTGAAATAGACCACGACTTCAGAACATTTGGTTGGCAGACGCTTACCGGTACGCAGGTAGAACGGAACACCCGCCCAGCGCCAGTTGTCGATATCGACGCGAATCGCCACGAAAGTCTCGGTCGCGCTCGATTTGTTGGCGCCCTCTTCCTCCAGATAGCCGGGGACTTTTTTACCCTGTACAAAGCCAGAGGTGTACTGACCGCGCACGGTTTTCTCACGCACGTTGGTCTGGTCGATACGGCGCAGCGAGCGCAGCACTTTAACTTTCTCATCGCGGATGCTGTCTGCGCTGAGATCGGACGGCGGCGACATGGCGATCATGGTCAGGATCTGCAACAGATGGTTCTGGATCATGTCACGCATCTGGCCCGCTTTGTCGAAGTAACCCCAGCGGCCTTCGATACCCACCTCTTCGGCCACGGTGATCTGCACGTGGTCAATGGTGCGATTATCCCAGTTGTTCACGAAGATGGAGTTCGCGAAGCGCAGCGCCAGCAGGTTAAGCACCGTCTCTTTGCCCAGATAGTGTTCAATACGGAACACCTGGCTCTCATCGAAGTATTCGCCAACGCTGTCGTTGATCTCCTGTGAGGTTTCCAGTGAGGTGCCGAGCGGCTTCTCCATCACAACACGCGCCGGTTTGGCGTTCAGTTTCGCCGTGCCCAGTCCCTGACAGATGGCACCGAAGGTGCTCGGCGGCATGGCGAAATAGTTGATGGTGGTGCGGTTTTTCTGATCGAGCATCTTGCCCAGTTTAGGGAAGTGCGTGGTGTCGTTGACATCGAGGTTGCAGAAGTCGAGACGGTTGCTGAGTTTATCCCACAGCGCTTCGTCAACTTTCTCCTTCATGAAGGTTTCCAGCGCTTCACGTACCACTTTGGTGTATTCCGCTTTGTCCCACTCAGCACGTCCGACACCAATAATGCGGGTTTCCTCATGGATCTGACCCGCTTTCTCTAACTGGTACAGTGAAGGCAACAGTTTACGGCGTGCAAGATCGCCTTTGGCACCGAAAATCACCAGATCGCATGCCTGGGCTGTTTGTGTTACCGCCATTTTCCTCTCCTCGTTGCAGGATAGTCCGGTGGTGATGCATCCTCTGCCACCGGGTCCAGGTTATTATTTTCTTTCCGCACAATGTACTTTTTTCCCTGCGCCAGGTAAACCGACTCGCCGGGCTAACCGCATTAACTCTGTACCGGATAAGCAAAACCGGTGTGATGACGCGTGCGGATTGTCGGTTTTTTCTGTATCCGGGGGTGTCAGTGAAATTTGCCCGGGGTCAAAGTATCCCAAAAAAAATGCAAATCGGCTTGTCCGTCACTGCGCCCGCCCCCCGCTGACGCGATATAGTCTCTGTTAATCAGCTCTGACGACAGGGATTTCTGAAATTGCTAAAAATGATAATGGTCATCGGCTTATGAACATGCTGGAAAAAATTGAGGTGCAGCTCGTTTCGCTGAGTAAAGCGGAACAGAAAGTCGCCCGGCAGATTCTGGCGGCGCCGCAGGCGGCGATGCACGCCAGCATTGCCACTCTGGCACGCGAAGCCTGCGTCAGTGAGCCCACGGTAAACCGCTTCTGCCACCGTTTAGGCGCACGCGGTTTTCCCGACTTTAAACTGCAGCTGGCGCAAAGCCTGGTGCAGAGCAGTAACTGGGTGAGCCGGGGTGTGGAGGAGGATGACAGTGTGGAGAACTACAGCCACAAAATCTTTGACTCCGCGCTGGCAGGTCTGCAGCGGGTTCGGGATCAGCTGGAGAGTTCGCGGCTGCAGCAGGCGGTCACTCAGCTTGCGCAGGCCGATAAAGTCGCTTTCTTCGGTCTGGGCGCCTCCGCCGTGGTGGCCCATGACGCCTTTACCAAATTCCTGCGCTTTAATATTCCTGTCATCTGGTCTGACGATATTGTGATCCAGCGCATGAGTTGCATAAATAGTCGAGCCGGTGACGTTTTTGTTCTCATTTCACATACTGGGCGCACAAAAAATATGGTAGAACTGGCTCGCCTGGCCCGTGTAAACGGTTCCACCGTTATTGCCATCACCTCTCCCGATTCACCCCTTGCCGATGAAGCCGCCATCGCTTTAGTGCTTGATGTCCCGGAAGATACTGATGTCTATTTGCCGATGGTGTCGCGCCTGGCGCAGTTGACCGTGATCGATGTGTTAGCGACCGGCTTTACCCTTGAACGGGGTGCGCCGTTCCGCGAAAACCTGAAGCGCGTGAAAGAGGCGCTGAAAGCGTCGCGTTACGAAAAGCAGTCTCCAGGGAAAGAGGATGCACCGCAAAAAAATTAACATCACATTTACAATGTGAGTCGTATCACACGCTGTCGATCATATAGAATAGATAACCATGCTGTGTCCACTGATCCGGACACGCTTAAATGTTTACGGAGTCCCCGATGTCAAGACGTCTCAGAAGAACCAAAATCGTTACTACCCTCGGCCCGGCCACCGATCGCGACAATAATCTTGAAAAAATCATCGCGGCGGGCGCGAACGTTGTACGACTCAATTTCTCTCACGGCACGCCAGAAGATCACCAGCTTCGTGCGGATAAAGTGCGTGAGATTGCCGCTAAACTGGGCCGCCATGTTGCGATCCTTGGCGACCTCCAGGGGCCAAAAATTCGTGTTTCGACCTTCAAAGAAGGCAAAGTTTTCCTGAATATCGGCGACCGCTTCCTGCTGGATGCCACCCTGGGTAAAGGGGAAGGCGACAAAGAGCGGGTGGGCATCGACTATAAAGGCCTGCCGGAAGATGTGGTGCCAGGCGATATCCTGCTGCTGGATGATGGCCGCGTGCAGCTCAAAGTGCTGGAAGTTCAGGGCATGAAAGTCTTTACCGAAGTCACCGTGGGTGGCCCGCTGTCGAACAATAAAGGCATCAACAAGCTGGGCGGCGGCCTGTCGGCGGAAGCGCTGACTGAAAAAGATAAGGCGGACATTATTACCGCCGCCAGAATCAAGGTCGATTATCTGGCCGTCTCCTTCCCGCGCTGTGGCGAGGATATGAATCTGGCGCGTCGCCTGGCGCGTGAAGCGGGTTGTGATGCCCGTCTGGTCGCGAAAGTGGAGCGTGCTGAGGCGGTCGCCAGCCAGGAAGCGATGGATGACATCATTCTCGCCTCTGACGTGGTGATGGTGGCCCGTGGCGACCTGGGCGTCGAAATTGGCGACCCGGAACTGGTCGGCATTCAGAAGGCGTTGATTCGCCGCGCCCGCCAGCTTAACCGCACCATCATCACCGCGACACAGATGATGGAGTCGATGATCACCAATCCGATGCCGACCCGTGCCGAAGTTATGGACGTGGCCAACGCCGTACTGGATGGCACCGACGCCGTGATGCTCTCCGCGGAGACCGCCGCAGGCCAGTATCCGGCTGAAACCGTCTCGGCGATGGCGAAAGTCTGCCTGGGCGCGGAAAAGATCCCGAGCGTTAACGTCTCCAAACACCGTCTGGACGTGCAGTTCGATAACATCGAAGAAGCGATTGCGATGTCATCCATGTACGCCGCGAACCATCTGCAGGGCGTGACCGCGATCATCACCATGACCGAGTCGGGCCGTACGCCGCTGATGACCTCGCGCATCACCTCAGGCCTGCCGATTTTTGCCATGTCACGCCATGAGCGCACGCTGAACCTCACCGCGCTCTATCGCGGCGTCACCCCGGTCTACTTCGACAGCAACAATGACGGTGTGGCTGCGGCACACGATGCCGTCAATCTGCTGCGTGACAAAGGTTTCCTGGTATCCGGCGATCTGGTCATCGTGACGCAGGGTGATGTGATGGGTGCCACCGGCACGACCAATACCAGCCGCGTGCTGCGCGTGGATTAATTAAGCCCGGATTGACATTGTCAGTGTAGAATCAGTAACGCGACTGCCAGCCAGTCGCGTTTTCTTTTCTGACAAGGAGGCCAGATGGCCCGTTTTCAACCCATCAGCCAGCTGACCGGCCGGATTCTGCTTTTCCCTCTGGCATTAGTGCTGTTTGAGTTTGCCACCTATATTGCTCACGACATGATCCAGCCGGGCATGCTGATCGTCACCAGCGAATTTGCTGTCGGCCCGGAGTGGGTCTCCACCTCACTGACCGCCTACCTGATTGGCGGCGTGGTACTGCAATGGCTGCTTGGCCCGCTCTCTGATAAGTTTGGCCGCCGCCCGGTGATGCTCGCCGGCATCCTGTTTTTTGCCATCGCCTGTATCCTGACCAACTGGGTCAGCTCCATTGAAGAGTTTGTCAGTCTGCGCTTTGTTCAGGGCATCAGCCTCTGCTTTATTGGCGCAGTGGGTTATGCCGCGATTCAGGAAGCCTTTGATGAGGCGCTGGCGGTGCGCATGATGGCGCTGATGGCCAACGTGGCGCTGCTGGCTCCCCTGGCCGGCCCGCTGGCCGGTGCTGCCTGGCTGACCGTCGGCAGCTGGCGCAGCATGTTCTGGCTGTTTGCCGCCTGCAGCCTGGTGGCGTTTGCGGTGCTGTGGCGGGTCATGCCCGAAACCGCGGGCGACCGCAGTCACTCTATCGCCCTGCCCAGCCTGGCGCGCAACTATGGCCGGCTGATGAAGGATCGGCTGGTGATGTCCGGCTCTTTTGCCATCGGCATGGTCTTTATCCCGATCCTCACCTGGGTTGCCCTCTCGCCGGTGATCCTGATGCATGACGAAGGCCTGTCGCGGATGCAGTATGCCCTGCTGCAGCTTCCGGTCTTTTTGGCGATGATCGCCGGTAACCTGACGCTGAGTAAGCTGGCGGGACGTGTGCCGATTGAGCAGCCGGTAAAGTTTGCTGCCTGGCCGATTCTGATCGGTCTGAGCCTGGCACTGGTGGCGAGCCTGCTGAACAGCCATGGCTATCTGCTGATTACGGCCGGTCTCAGCCTCTACGCTTTTGGTGCAGGCATGGTGAACGCCGGGCTCTATCGCCTGACGCTGTACGCCAGCAATGAGGGTAAAGGCAGCGTGGCGGCGATGCTGGGGATGATCAGTATTCTGACGCTGGCAGTGGGGATTGAGCTGGCGAAGAGTGGCTACTTCAGCGGTGGCACACTCTGGTTCTGCCTGATCAACTTTATCAGTGGCGTGCTGTGGTTTGGTCTGGTGATCCTGTTTATGCGCGAGCGAAAGCGTCGCAGCAAACTCGAAGCGTTATAAAAAAAGGCCGCTTGCGCGGCCTTCAGACTATTTGCGTGGATAGAGCTCTTTGCGCGAGTAGGGTTCGATGTCACCCTCTTTGCGGGTCTTCAGCAGCTTGAGGATCCACGTGTACTGCTCAGGATGCGGGCGGACAAAAATTTCCACCTCTTCATTCATCCGGCGAGCCAGCTGATGATCATCCGCTTCGAGCAGATCATCCATCGGCGGACGCACATAGATTTCAAGAATATGCCGCTCACTGTTATAGACCGGGAACAGCGGCACCACGCGGGCCCGACACACTTTCATCAGCCGCCCGACTGCGGGCAGCGTTGCTTTGTAGGTCGCGAAGAAGTCAACAAACTCGCTGTGCTCGGCGCCATGGTCCTGATCGGGCAGATAGTAGCCCCAGTAGCCCTGGCGCACCGAACTGATAAACGGCTTAATGCCATCATTTCGGGCATGCATCCGGCCACCGAAACGACGACGCGCGGTGTTCCAGGCATAATCGAGCAGCGGATCGCTCTGATTATGGAACATCGCCGCCATCTTCTGCCCTTCTGACGCCAGCAGCATGGCCGGAATATCTACCGCCCAGCCGTGGGGTACCAGGAAAATTACATTCTCCTGCGCGGCTTTCATCTGGTCGATAATTTCACGACCATGCCATTCGACACGCTGACGAATGCGGGCCGGATCGCGCAGCACCAGCTCGGTCATCATCGTCATCGCCTGCGGTGCAGTCGCGAACATTTCGTCCACCAGCGTGGCGCGTTGCGCTTCGCTGAGTTCCGGCAGGCAATAATAGAGGTTAATCAGCGCACGACGACGCGCACCTTTTGCCAGCTTACCGGCGAAACGGCCTAAGCGGCTTAATAGCGGATCGCGCACTTTTGGCGGTAAATAAGCCAGGCCGGCCAGTGCGCCAATCGCCAGCCAGCTGCCCCAGTATTTCGGTTTGAGAAAAGATCGTTCAAAAACGGGAATGAATTCAGTGTTATTTTTTTTACGGGTTTCCATGCACTCGCCTCAAGCAATGACCGGCTAATGATAGTGGCGGCAAACAAATTTGCAATCATCACGGTCCGGATAACAAAAAACCGACGGGGAAACCGTCGGTTTTTGTGCAACCTGATGAAAATCGCTACTTAAGGCCCAGCTGCGGCAGCCAGGATTTCACCTGCGCCAGATACTCGCTGCGCTCTTTACCGGTCAGGCCTTCCATGCGCGGCAGTTTCGCCGTTAATGGATTGACCGCCTGATTATTGATCCAGATTTCAAAATGCAGGTGCGGCCCGGTTGAACGTCCGGTATTACCGGACAAGCCGATACGGTCACCGCGCTTCACTTTCTGACCCGGCTTCACCAGCACTTTCTTCATGTGCATATAGCGCGTCATATACTGACGGCCATGACGAATGGCAACATAGTTACCGGCGGCACCGCCATTTTTCGCCACGACGATCTCGCCATCTCCGACAGCCAGTACCGGCGTGCCGATCGGCAGTGCAAAGTCGACGCCCTTGTGCGGCGCAATACGCCCCGTCACAGGGTTCAGACGGCGCGGATTAAAGTTGGAGGAGACACGATACTGCTTAACCGTCGGGAAGCGCATAAAGCCGCGCGCCAGGCCGGAGCCGCTGCGATCGTAGAACTTGCCATCTTCGGCACGGAACGCGTAATAGTCTTTGCCCCCACTGCGCAGGCGCACGCCCAGCAACTGGCTCTGCGCACTTTTACCGTCCAGCATTTCGCGCGACATGAGAACGCTGAACTGATCACCGGCACGCAGCTTGCGGAAGTCCATCTGCCACTGCATCGCTTTGATGACGGCGCTTGCTTCAGCGCCGCTCAGTCCGGCCCGCATGGCACTGGCAGCAAAACTGCCACGCACTTCGCCCTGCATGACACTGTTGCGCCATTCACCCTTCTGCATCTCCGCTTCCATCTTAAAGCCACCCTTCGGGGTGCGCTCATAGGTGCGGGTTTCACGACGGGAGATTTCCCAGCTCAGGGTTTTCAGACCGCCATCATCATCCAGCGTCCAGCTCAGCTGCTGACCCACCTGCAGATTTCGCAGATCGCGGTCGCTCACTACCAGCGCATTGATGTCAGCGATATCGATGCCATACTGATTCAGGGCGCTGCTCAGCGTATCGCCGGAAGAGACGGTGTAGTCATGCACGCCTGCCGTATCCGGCACGTCGGTGTCGACATCATCTGCAGGCAGCTCTTCGTCCGGTTCCGGTGTGCTCTGATCGATAGGCTCACTGGCTTCTGGCAGCAGCGTACGAAGTTCACTTTTGTCCAGCTCGATCGTTTTGACGATAGGCGTCACGTCATCGGTGGGATGGTAAACATAAGGCCGCCAGACAGCGACGGCCAGAGTGACTACAGTTAAAGAACCCAGCATTACGCGGTGGGGGCGCGGCAAATTATTAAATGCGAGGGCGACAGAGCGGGCTATCTGCTGCACTTTTACCTATTCCTCATGCTCCTTTCAGGCAGCTTTCATACTGGCCCGACAGCTGTGAGAGGAATTTCGCATAGCTGTCTTTTGCCAGACTGATGTCTGTCCCCAGCGGGTCGAGCGTGCCTTTATGCACCTGCGTTCCGCGGGCAACAGCATCGATGACTGCTGGCCTGAATTGTGGCTCAGCAAAGACGCAGACCGCCTTTTGCTCAACCAACTGTGTTCGTATCTGGTGTAAACGCTGTGCGCCCGGCTGAATTTCAGGATTCACGGTAAAATGCCCGGCAGGCGAGAGACCGTAGTGCTTTTCAAAGTACGTGTAAGCGTCGTGAAAAACGAAATATCCTTTATTTCTGACCGGAGCAAGTTGTGCGCTAACGCGTTTGTCCGTGTCTGCCAACGCTACCTCAAACTGCTGGAGGTTGGCGTCAAGTTTGGCTTTATCTTGCGGCATAAGTTCCAATAATTTTCCATGGATTGCAACCGCGGTCTTGCGCGCAATCTCTGGCGACAACCACAGGTGCATATTAAACTCACCGTGATGATGGTGATGGGCGTCGGCATCCTGTTCTTCAGAATTTTCCGCTGCGTGTTCATCTTCATCTTCACCGCCGCTAATCAATAACGGTTTTACGCCGTCGATGTCGACCATAGCGAGATTTTTTTTGGCCGGAAGTTCAGATGCAGACTTTGCCATAAACGCTTCCATTTCAGGGCCAACCCAGACGACTAAGTCCGCGTTTTTTAAGCGTTTTGCATCAGAGGGGCGCAGGGCATAATCGTGTTCAGAGGCACCATCTGGCAGCAGGACATCAACCGGGGTAACACCATCGGCAATGGCTGCGGCGATAAAACCGACCGGTTTTAATGAGGCGACGACGTTGGCCTCTGCAGGAAGGGTTAACGAAGCTGAAACAGCGAGGGCCGATAAGGCGAAAATTGCGCCTCTTTTATTATGTAACATATTGCGTCATTCCATCGTGACCATGAAGTGGAATGTGATATTATAACATTCGAAATTCTGTGCAACCTGTAAATACTATGACCTCACTTGTCACACTTGATAACGTTTCGATAAAATTTAACCAGCGCAACGTGTTATCGGGCGTCAGCCTGGCGTTGCAGCCTGGCCGTATTCTCACCCTGCTCGGGCCTAACGGCGCCGGTAAGTCTACGCTCGTCCGTGTGGTGCTGGGTTTGCTCGCCCCCACCAGCGGGACGGTTCAGCGCCATGCCGATCTGCGTATTGGCTATGTGCCACAGAAATTGCATATCGATCCGACGCTGCCGGTGACCGTCGAACGCTTTATGCGTCTGACCCGCGGCAGTAAACAGGCGGAGATCCTCCCCGCTCTGAAACGCGTGCAGGCGGGCCACTTACTCAACGCGCCGCTGCAAAAACTCTCGGGCGGCGAAACGCAGCGTGTGCTGCTGGCGCGCGCCCTGCTCAACCAGCCTCAGCTGCTGGTGCTGGACGAGCCGACGCAGGGGGTGGATGTCAACGGTCAGGTCGCCCTCTATGATCTGATCAATCAGCTGCGCGTTGAACTGAACTGCGGCGTGATGATGGTCTCTCACGACCTTCACCTGGTAATGGCCAAAACCGATGAAGTGCTCTGCCTGAATCACCACATCTGTTGTTCCGGTACCCCCGAAGCGGTGTCACAGCATCCCGAATTTATCGCCATGTTTGGTCCGCGCGGTGCGCAGGAGCTGGCGATCTACCGTCACCATCATAATCACCGTCACGACCTTCAGGGACGTATCGTTTTACGCAAAGGACAGGGTTCATCATGATTGAGTTGTTATTACCGGGCTGGATAGGCGGCGTGATGTTAGCGCTGGCTGCCGGCCCGCTGGGTTCGTTTGTCGTCTGGCGCAAGATGTCCTACTTCGGTGACACTCTGGCACACGCCTCCCTGCTCGGCGTCGCGTTTGGCCTGCTGTTTAACGTTAATCCTTACTATGCGGTCATTCTGGTGACGGTCTGCCTGGCGCTGGGTCTGGTCTGGCTGGAACGACGCCCCCATCTGGCAATCGACACGCTGCTGGGGATCATGGCGCACAGCGCGCTGTCGCTGGGTCTGGTGGTCGTCAGCCTGATGAAGAATGTGCGCGTCGATCTGATGGCCTATCTGTTCGGCGATCTGCTGGCGGTGACGCCAGACGATCTCTGGATGATGGGCGGTGGCGTGGTGGTTGTGCTGCTGGTGATGGCATGGCAGTGGCGATCGCTGCTGTCGATGACCATCAGCCCGGAGCTGGCGCAGGTGGATGGCGTCAATATTCAGCGCACCCGGCTGATCCTGATGCTGATCACCGCACTGACCATCGGTGTCGCGATGAAGTTCGTGGGGGCGCTGATTATCACGTCGCTGCTGATCATACCGGCGGCGACCGCCCGGCGTTTTGTTCGTTCGCCGGAAGGCATGGCAGCCGTCGCGGTGGTGATCGGGGGCATCGCTGTGACCGGCGGGCTGACCTTCTCCGCGTTCTATGATACGCCAGCCGGCCCTTCAGTGGTGCTGTGCGCCGCCATCCTGTTTATCTTCAGCATGGTGCGCAAGCCCGCCGTTTAATCTTCGCGCGTAATGCCGAAGTGACGATAAGCATGCTGCGTGGCGAGACGGCCACGCGGTGTGCGCTGAATGAAGCCCTGCTGAATCAGGAAGGGTTCAATCACATCTTCGATGGTTTCGCGCTCTTCACCGATAGCGGCCGCCAGGTTGTCCAGTCCGACCGGCCCACCCATAAACTTATCGATAATGGCCAGCAGCAGTTTGCGGTCCATATAGTCAAAACCTTCACTGTCCACATTGAGCATATCAAGCGCACTGCAGGAGACTTCACCGCTCATCTCACCGTTGGCCCGGACTTCGGCGAAGTCACGAACCCGGCGCAGCAGACGGTTGGCGATACGCGGCGTGCCGCGGGCGCGGCGGGCGATCTCTAACGCACCGTCGTCACTCAGCGCCAGACCGAGACAGGCGGCGCTGCGGCCCACGATATGCTGCAGATCCTTAACCTGATAGAACTCCAGCCGCTGAACAATGCCAAAGCGGTCGCGCAGTGGCGAGGTCAGTGAGCCGGCACGGGTGGTGGCACCAATCAGGGTAAACGGCGGCAGGTCGAGCTTAATCGAACGGGCTGCCGGGCCTTCACCAATCATGATATCCAGCTGATAATCTTCCATCGCCGGATAGAGCACCTCTTCCACGACCGGCGAGAGGCGGTGGATTTCATCAATGAACAGCACGTCGTGCGGCTCAAGGTTGGTCAGCATCGCCGCCAGATCCCCGGCTTTTTCCAGTACCGGGCCCGAGGTGGTGCGCAGGTTAACGCCCATCTCGTTAGCGACGATGTTCGCCAGGGTGGTTTTACCCAGCCCCGGCGGACCGAAGATTAACAGATGATCAAGTGCATCACCGCGCAGCTGCGCGGCCTTGATGAAAATCTCCATCTGCTCACGCACCTGTGGCTGTCCGACATACTCATTCAGCAGCTTTGGCCGGATGGCGCGATCGATAATCTCTTCTTCGTTAACGCTGGCAGCGGAGACCAGACGGTCGGCTTCTATCATCACTTACCTCAAATGGCGGCGCGTAGCGCTTCGCGGATCAGGGTTTCACAATCCGCATCCGGTCGACCGACTTTACTGATCATACGGCTCGCTTCCTGCGGTTTATAACCCAGTGATACCAGCGCTGCAACCGCTTCCGCTTCCGCATCGTTGGTTTCCGCTTCCGGCCCTGGTGTGGTGAGTGTAAAGGCTGAATCACCGCCAAACAGGTCGCCGTGCATCCCTTTAAAGCGGTCCTTCATCTCCACCACCAGACGCTCGGCGGTCTTTTTACCCACGCCGGGCAGTTTCACCAGCGACGCGATCTCCTCTTTTTCCACCGCGGTCACAAACTGCTGCGCCGACATGCCGGAGAGGATCGCCAGCGCCAGTTTTGGCCCGACGCCATTCACTTTGATCAGTTCGCGGAACAGCGTGCGCTCCTGCTTGCTGTTAAAACCAAACAGCAGCTGGGCATCTTCGCGCACCACAAAGTGGGTAAAAATCACCGCTTCGTGCTGAAGTTCAGGCAGCTCATAAAAACAGGTCATAGGCATGTAAATTTCATAGCCGACGCCGTGTGCCTCAAGCAGCACCAGTGGCGGCTGCTTTTCCAGAATGTTGCCCCGTAAACGACCTATCACCTGAATGCTTCCTTAACTTACGAATGTGGCGGATTTTATAACATAAAAAAGGCTGGATGAATATCCAGCCTGAGAGTGAGACGGTGCCGCGGCCGTTAACCGGATCGCAATCGTCCTCGCGTGAGTACCAGCTTGCTGTCACTCATCCGCGTCGCATTCTGTGCCACGTGACAGTGCGTAATCGCAATGGCCAGGGCATCAGCGGCATCCGCCTGCGGGTTTGCCGGTAACTTCAGCAGGGTCCGCACCATGTGCTGCACCTGGCTTTTCTCGGCGCTGCCGATGCCAACCACCGTCTGCTTAACCTGACGGGCGGCATATTCAAACACCGGCAGGTCGTGGTTGACCGCAGCAACAATCGCCGCACCGCGAGCCTGACCCAGCTTCAGCGCCGAGTCAGCATTCTTTGCCATAAACACCTGTTCAATGGCGAAGTAGTCGGGTGCGAACTGGGTGATGATTTCGCAGACGCCCGCATAAATCAGCTTCAGGCGGGCGGGAAGCTCGGCGGTGTTGGTGCGGATACAGCCGCTGCCCAGGTAGGTGAGCTGGCGGCCAGTCTGACGAATAACCCCATAACCGGTGATGCGTGAGCCGGGATCGATACCCAGGATAATCGACATTACGCCTCTCCGGTTGAAGCGGTGATGGCCAACGCCATTACAGCGTTTCCGCCACCTCGTCGGAGATTTCACCGTTGTGATAAACCTCCTGGACATCGTCGCAGTCTTCCAGCATGTCGATCAGACGCAGCAGTTTCGGTGCGGTTTCCGCATCCATTTCCGCTTTGGTGGTCGGGATCATCGAGACTTCTGCGGTATCCGCTTTCAGGCCGACGGCTTCCAGTGCATCACGCACGCTGCCCATCTCTTCCCATGCGGTGAAGACATCAATCGCGCCATCGTCGTAGCTGACCACATCTTCAGCACCCGCTTCCAGCGCCGCTTCCATGACCGCATCTTCATCCTGGCCTGGCGCATAGGAGATGACGCCTTTTTTGTTAAACAGGTAGGCCACGGAGCCGTCAGTTCCCAGGTTGCCGCCGGTTTTGGTGAAGGCGTGACGCACTTCGCCAACGGTACGGTTGCGGTTGTCACTGAGGCATTCAATCATAATGGCGGAGCCACCCGGACCGTAACCTTCATAGATGATGGTTTCCATGTTGGCGTTGTCATCGCCGCCCACACCGCGCGCGATGGCGCGATCCATGGTGTCACGCGTCATGTTGTTAGACAGCGCTTTATCCATCGCCGCACGCAGACGAGGGTTAGACCCCGGATCGCCGCCGCCCAGCTTGGCTGCCGTCACCAGTTCACGAATGATTTTGGTGAAGATTTTGCCGCGCTTCGCGTCCTGCGCCGCCTTACGGTGTTTGGTGTTAGCCCACTTACTGTGTCCTGCCATTTTCTCTTCTCTCCGATCTTTTACAGGGTGCGGGCGATCTGGCTGCGATCCTGTCCTCCGGCGTAGCTCAGACAGGTCGTAACCTGTCAGCCCGTGACGGGCGAGCCTGCGCGTCATCCTCGCGGTCAACCTGACGCGGGTGCCCTCTTGCTGGCGGGGAACATTGTCGCGGCGGCGATGACGCCCGACTGTTTAATAGTGTGGTGTCGTTGTGTTAACACTCACCCGATTCAACTTATCATCTCTCCGTCGCCGGAATAGCGTGCGGCGACAGGTTTTCAGGCGAACTCTTCGATTGCCTGGCGGTTACTCCATGAACGGGTCAATGCTGCCGCCTCCGCCGCTGCCAGCCAGCGAAAGGCCAGATGTTCGGTCAGCCTCACATCGCGCTCCGCTGGCAGTTGCAGGCGAAACCAGTGCTCGTGATTATGGGTGACATCCGGTGCATAGCGATGGCGGAAATGGGGAAAGATTTCAAAGTCGATTTGACGCTGACAATCTTCCATCTCCAGACGCTCAGCCAGCACATCAATACCGACCTCTTCATTCACTTCGCGACAGGCGGTCGCCAGCGGAGACTCACCCGGCTCCAGGCTGCCGGTGACCGACTGCCAGAACGCGGGATCGTCACGCCGCTGCAGCATCAACACCCGGCCAGTATCACGCGCCGAAATCACTACCAGCACTGAAACCGGGTGTTTATAGCCCATTATTTATTCTCAGGCTTTTCTTTTTTAACCACCTGAATGCCCAGCTCCAGCAGGGAAGCCGGGTTCGCTTCGCTTGGCGCTTCGGTCATCATACAGGCGGCTGCAGTGGTTTTCGGGAAGGCGATCACGTCACGGATGTTGTCGGTGCCGGTCAGCAGCATGGTCAGGCGGTCCAGACCAAATGCCAGGCCTGCATGCGGCGGCGTACCGAACTTCAGCGCGTCCAGCAGGAAGCCAAACTTCTCACGCTGCTCGTGCTCTTCAATACCCAGAATGCTGAACACCGTCTGCTGCATGTTGCCGTTGTGGATACGCACAGAACCGCCGCCCACTTCGTAACCGTTGATCACCATGTCGTAGGCGTTCGCCACGGCACGGGTCGGATCGGTCGCCAGCTCTTCGGCGCTCATCTCTTTTGGCGCCGTGAACGGATGGTGCATCGCGGCCAGACCGCCCTCTTCGTCCTCTTCGAACATCGGGAAGTCGATTACCCACAGCGGTGCCCAGGCGTTCTCGTCGGTGAGGTTCAGCTCGCGACCCACTTTCAGGCGCAGGGCACCCAGTGCGTCAGCCACTACTTTAGCGCGGTCAGCACCAAAGAAGATGATGTCGCCATCCTGCGCGCCGGTACGGCTCAGGATGCCCTCAACGATCTCCGCATTCAGGAATTTGGCAACCGGGCTCTGCACGCCCTCCAGTCCATCTGCACGGACATTGACCTTCATCCACGCCAGGCCTTTCGCGCCGTAAATCTCGACAAACTTGCCATACTCATCAATCTGCTTACGGCTCAGCTGTGCACCGGTCGGCACGCGCAGCGCGGCGACGCGGCCTTTTTCATCGTTGGCCGGGCCAGAGAAGACCTGGAATTCGACGTTTTTCAGCAGGTCGCCTACGTCCACCAGCTCCATCGGGTTACGGAGGTCCGGCTTGTCGGAGCCGTAGCGGTGCATCGCTTCCGCAAAGGTCATCTGCGGGAACTCACCGAGATCCACACCCTTGACGTCCAGCCACAGGTTGCGAATCAGACGCTCCATGGTTTCACGCACCTGTGGCGCGGTCATGAATGAGGTTTCAACATCGATCTGGGTAAATTCAGGCTGACGATCGGCACGTAAATCTTCATCGCGGAAGCATTTCACGATCTGATAGTAGCGGTCAAAACCGGACATCATCAGCAGCTGTTTGAACAGCTGCGGTGACTGCGGCAGCGCATAGAATTTACCTTTGTGAACCCGGCTTGGCACCAGATAGTCACGCGCACCTTCCGGTGTCGCTTTGGTCAGCATCGGGGTTTCAATATCCAGGAAGCCTTCGTCATCCATAAAGCGACGCACAAAGCTGGTGATGCGGGCGCGAGTTTTCAGACGAGCCACCATCTCCGGGCGACGCAGATCCAGATAGCGATACTTAAGGCGCGCTTCTTCGCTGTTGGTCTGATTAGAGTCCAGCGGCAGGGGTTCAGAGCGGTTGATGATGGTCAGTTCCTGGGCGAACACTTCCACTTCACCGGTTGCCATGTCGCTGTTTTTGTTCTTCTCATCACGCGCACGCACGGTTCCGGTAATCTGGATGCAGAATTCGTTACGCAGTTCAGAAGCCAGCTTAAACGCGTCCTGACGATCGGGATCGAAGAACACCTGTACGATGCCTTCACGGTCGCGCATGTCGATAAAAATCAGACTGCCCAGATCGCGACGGCGGTTTACCCAGCCGCAAAGCGTGACTTGCTGACCCACATGAGACAGATTGAGCTGTCCGCAATATTCTGTACGCATAACACTATCCTTTTAACTTCGCCGCTGCAGCTGACAGCATCCGGCCGCGTTACCTGATGCGATGCTGTCGCAAAAATGGCGGCCATTATAATGGAAAAAGCCAGGCAGGATAAACATATCCGCGCCAAAGCACCGATTTCCTCTGTGCATTTGCCCCCCAGCCTGAGCCTGACAGATAATAGGGTATCTTAACCGGCCGCGAGGAGCGCGCGTGACACTGCGTATTGGCCTGCCCCAGTGGCAGCACTCACACTGGAAACGCTGGGGCATTGAAAGCCTGGCGGACTATGCCCGCTATTTCCATTGTGTGGAGGGAAACACCACGCTGTATGCGCTGCCGAATGCTGAAACGGTGATGCGCTGGCGCGACATGACGCACGAGGCATTTCGCTTCTGCTTTAAGTTTCCCAACACCATCAGCCATCAGGCGGCGCTGCAGCACAGCGACGATCTGCTGACCGATTTTCTGCGCCTGATGGAGCCACTGGCCGATCGCATCGGTCAGTACTGGCTGCAGCTGCCTGCCAGCTTCTCCCCGCCGCAGCTCGATGACCTGTGGCGTTTTCTCGACAGCCTGCCGCGCCGTTTTCACTACGGGGTAGAGGTGCGCCATCCCGCGTTCTTTGCCAAAGGCGAGGCGGAGCGGGCGCTGAACCGCGGCCTGCTGGCACGCGGCATCAATCGCGTGATGCTCGACAGCCGTCCGGTGCATGCTTCTACGTCACAGAGTCCGGCCGCGCTGGCCGCCCGCGCGCAGAAGCCGCGGGTGCCGCCCCACGCGCTGCGCACCGGTTCACAGCCGATGGTGCGCTTTATCGGCAGCGACAGCGTGGAAGAGAGTGTGCCGCTGTTTCAGATCTGGCGCAGCAAACTGGCCGAGTGGCAGCAGCAGGGTGACGCCATGCTGTTTCTGCACACGCCCGATATGGGCCAGGTTTTTCCACTGGTGCAGGCGCTGTGGCCGCAGCTGCAACAGATCGATCCGGCCATCGGTGACGGGCCAGACTGGCCGCAGCAGGCATCACTGTTTTAAACGCCATACGGGACAGCGCGCCGAACGCTGGATAGAATAGCCCCTCTTCTGAATGCGTACCGGAGTGACAATGATAAGCGCGTTATATGTGGTACTGGGTGCCTTACTGATCATGAAATTCACGCTGGACGTCGTGCGTTTCCGCCGTTTTTATCGCGTGGCGTATGGGGACGGCGGCTATCACGACCTGAAAATGGCGATCCGCATTCATGGTAACGCCATCGAAACCATTCCCCTGGCGCTGCTGCTGCTGGTCGTGATGGAGATGAACGGCGCGGATATCTGGATGGTCCACCTCACCGCGCTGCTGTTTTTCATCGGCCGGTTTCTGCACGCCTGGGGATTACGCAACAGCGCAATGACCGGTCGCAAATATGGCATGATGCTGACGCTGTTTTCCCTCTGCGGCATGGTTATTTTTAACCTGATCTATCTCCCCTGGGATCTGGTGCTGTCGCTCCATTAAGCGGGGCGGGGTTAAGGGGTGCAGCCTGCCCCACTTTCTGCCAGAATAGCGCCCTTTCCGTCGTCTCTTCGGATTTTCGATATGTCTGACCGCGATCAACTCTTCTCAGCGCCCATTGCAAAACTGGGCGACTGGACTTTTGACGAGCGCGTGGCTGAAGTCTTTCCTGACATGATTCAGCGCTCGGTGCCTGGCTACTCCAACATCATTTCGATGATTGGCATGCTGGCAGAACGTTTTGTTACCCCGCAGAGCCGGGTGTATGACCTGGGCTGCTCACTGGGCGCAGCCACCCTGTCGGTGCGCCGCAACATTCATGTGCCGGGTTGTGAGATCATCGCGGTGGATAACTCGCCCGCGATGGTGGAGCGCTGCCGCCGTCATCTGGATGCCTTCCGCGCCGATACGCCGGTGACGGTGCTGGAAGCGGATATCCGCGATATTGAGATTGAGAACGCCTCGCTGGTGGTGCTCAACTTCACGTTACAGTTTCTGGAGCCGCCTGCACGGCTGGCGCTGCTGACGAAAATCTGGCAGGGACTGAAACCGGGTGGCGCGCTGGTGCTGTCTGAGAAGTTCAGTTTTGAAGATGCGGAAGTTGGTGAGCTGTTATTTAACATGCATCACGACTTCAAGCGCGCCAACGGGTACAGCGAACTGGAAATCAGCCAGAAGCGCAGCATGCTGGAAAACGTGATGCTGACCGACAGCGTTGAAGCCCACAAAGCCCGCCTGAAGCAGGCTGGTTTCCCGCACGCCGAACTCTGGTTCCAGTGCTTTAATTTTGGTTCACTGGTGGCGTTGAAATGATCGACTTTGGCCGTTTTTATCAGCAAATTGCGGTAGGCCCGCTGGCGAAGTGGCTGGAAGTATTACCGGCTCAAATCAGCGAATGGCAGCGGGAAAACCTGCACGGCCACTTCCGGGACTGGTACAAGTCGCTGGAGTATCTGCCGCTGCTCGCGCCCCAGAAGCTGGACCTGCTGCACAGCGTCACCGCCGACCGTGATGACATCAGCGATCGTCATCGTCAGGGCATTGAAAAATTACTGCGTAACCTGATGCCGTGGCGCAAAGGGCCTTACTCCCTCTATGGCACGCACATCAACACCGAGTGGCGATCTGACTGGAAGTGGGAGCGCGTATTGCCGCACATCTCCCCCCTGGCGGGCCGCACCGTGCTGGATGTGGGCTGTGGCAGCGGCTATCACATGTGGCGCATGATTGGTGCCGGTGCGCATCTGGTGGTCGGCATCGATCCGATGCAGCTCTTCCTGGTGCAGTTTGAAGCCGTGCGCAAGCTGCTCAATGACGATCGCCGGGCGCACATGCTGCCGCTGGGGATCGAGCAGTTACCGGCACTGCAGGCGTTTGATACCGTCTTCTCTATGGGCGTGCTCTATCATCGTCGCTCTCCGCTGGATCACCTGTTACAGCTCAAGAACCAGCTGGTCAGCGGCGGCGAGCTGGTGCTGGAAACGCTGGTGATTGAGGGCGATGTGAATCAGGTTCTGGTGCCCGGCGAGCGCTATGCCCAGATGCGCAACGTCTTCTTTATTCCGTCAGCCGAGGCCCTGAAGAGCTGGCTGGAAAAAAGCGGGTTTGTGGATGTGCGGATCGTTGATTTTGCCCGCACCACCACGGAAGAGCAGCGCCGGACCGACTGGATGACCAGCGAATCCCTGGCAGAGTTTCTCGATCCCGATGACGCCAGCAAAACGATTGAGGGCTACCCCGCTCCCCTGCGTGCCGTGCTGGTCGCCACCAAACCCTGACGTCTCAGCGGCGGGACAAGGCCAGTTTCGCCGCAAATCCAATAAACACGCAGCCGGTCAAACGATCCATCACCTTCAGCACCGCAGGTTTTTGCAGATGACTGGCGAAAAAGTGGCTGCCGCCAATCAGCACCGCATTCCAGACCAGCCCCAGCAGCATGTGAGCCAGCGCCATCAGGCTGCACCAGAGCGCCACTGACGCTCCGGCCGGGATGAACTGAGGCAGAAAGGTGACGTAAAAGACCCCCACTTTTGGATTCAGCAGGTTGCCCATCAATCCCCGACTGAAGCAGGCCAGATAGCCCTGCTGGCGAACCGCGGGCTCAGCTACGGCAGGCGACTGCTGGCGCGGGGTGACCAGCAACCTGACGCCCAGATAGCAGAGCCAGGCCGCGCCGAGCCATTTCAGCAGGTTATAGGCAATCTCAGATGCCATCAGCAGCGCCCCCAGCCCCAGCCCGACGGCGATCCCCCAGAGCAGACAACCCAGCGTCACACCCAGCGCTGTCGCCCAGGCGCGCTGCCAGCCCTGCGCAATGGCCGTTCGCAGCACCAGCGCGGTGTCAAACCCAGGCGTGAGAGTCAGAATGGTTATCGCAAACAGAAATGAAAAGAGCGTGGCGCTCATAATGATTCTCCATTGTTTCTCCCGGTAAGGGGTGTTCAGGCAGCTTAACAGCCCTGACAGCGTAATGCGCGGGATCACCAGCCATGCCGGGCGGATTGTGCCAGGCTGGATCGGGTCGGGCTATTCATATTAAGGAGACGTGATTATGAGTAAATTTATTTTTTCATCACCCCGTAAATATGTGCAGGGCGCAGGTGTACTGGACGAGCTGGGAACGTTGCTGACTGAACTGGGCGATCAGGCTTTTCTGGTGGCGGATGAGGTTGTCTGGAAGCTGATTGGTGAACGGACGCAACAGACGTTGCAGTCCGCGGGAGTGAAATTCAGCTGGCAGCAATTTAACGGCGAGGCCTCCAGCAATGAGATCACCCGTCTCAGTGCGCTGGCGAAGCGCCAGGGTTGTAACGTGATTGTCGGGCTGGGTGGCGGCAAAACGCTGGACACGGTTAAGGCGGTGGCGGACGAACTTCAGCAGCCGGTAGCCATCGTGCCGACCATTGCCTCTACCGATGCCCCCTGCAGCGCCCTGTCGGTCATCTACTCTGACAGTGGCGTATTTGAGAGCTATCGCTTCTACAGCAAAAACCCTGATTTGGTGCTGGTGGATACGGCTGTCTGCGCCAGTGCGCCTGCGCGACTCTTTGCCTCTGGCATTGCCGATGGGCTGGCCACCTGGGTTGAAGCGCAGGCCGTGGCGCGTTCCCATGCAAAATCCATGGTCAACGGCGATCCGACCCTTGCCGGACTGGCGATTGCCCGTGCCTGCGAAGAAACACTGCTCAAGTGGGGTTACAGCGCCTATATCGCCGTGAGCGAAAAACGGGTCACGCCCGCCGTGGAAGCGGTGGTTGAGGCGAATACGCTGCTCTCAGGACTGGGCTTTGAAAACGGCGGGCTGGCAGCCGCTCACGCCATTCACAATGGTTTTACCGCCATTGATGGTGACATTCATCATCTGACCCACGGCGAAAAAGTTGCCTATGGCACACTGACGCAGATGGTACTGGAGCAGCGTCCGGACGAGGAAATTGCGCGCTACATCCGTTTCTATCGCTCTATCAACATGCCGACCACGCTCCGCGAGATGCATCTTGAAAATGAAAGCTGGGAGAATCTGGTGAAAGTGGGCGCTCTGGCCAACAGTGAGGGGGATACGCTGAAAAACCTGAATCCTCATCTGTCACCGGAAGATATTGCCAACGCCCTGCTGGCGCTGGATGCCTTTAGTCAGACAGTGAAATAAGCCGCCAACGGGCGATGATCCGATCGCCCGTTACTCCTCCGCCGCAGGCTGATCCCAGTACTCATATTTATAGGCAGAACTGAGGTGGCGTTCGATGGTGCCGCGCGTGAAGATTTCGGTCTCATGCAGGTAGCTCAGGGTGCAGTTACCGACCTCATCCCATGACTGGCACTCGTCCACCGAGCGGATCGTGCTCAGCGGCGTGCTGGCCGTGCCGTTCAGACGCACTTCACGCCATTGCGGATCGTAGGTGTAGTTGTCCGTGCTGCGGGCGGAAGTGGTGCGCGTCACCAGTCCCTTTGGATTCCAGTGATAGTGAAACTCGCCGTTGGTCGTCGGGTCGCTGCCGCGCGCCACGCTCTTCTCCAGGCGCAACTGACGATCATAGCGATAGGTCGTGTCGGTAAAACCGCTTTTTCCCATGCTGATAAATTTGTCAGAGGCGCTGGTGATATTGCCATGCTCCCCTTTCTGCCAGTTAATCGTTCCCTGCCGGTTATCAACAACGACTTCTTTGCCCTCTTTCAGCACTTTGACCAGATACGCATATTCCGCCACCCAGCCGCCCTGTACCCTGGCAATGTGTTGCTCCATGCTGAGGATCACGTTGCGCTCATTTTTGTCATAGCTGACGTCAGCCACGGTCAGGTCGCCGCAGGCGTCAAACTGGCCCAGCACCCGCTTTTGAGAATTCACATCCTTGCCAAATTCCCCCGCAATCACCTGCTTCACTGCGCCTTTGGCATTGCCGCCGAGCAGAATCAGATTATTGCTGTTGGTGATGGTTGTGCTCTGCGGCCGGCATGCGCTGGCCGCCACGCTGCCACTGCACAGCGCAGTCAGCAACAGGATGAGAGCGGCACTCTGATTGCGATTCATAGGGTCAGTTCCGGGCAACGTTGCTGTAAGTGTAAACCCTGCCGTGAAAAACAGTGGCAACCGGTGACGAATTGAAGCTGCCGCCCGGAGTTATGCCTCAAGCGGTGCGGTGATCTAAGCGTAACGGATAGCGCGGCGGTTTGCGTGGGTCTCTGCGGTAAAAGTCCTGGATGGCAGTGAATAATTTATCTGAACGACGGCTGCGCATTGTGCGGGTGGTCTACCCGGCTGATCGGCTTTAAGGGATATGAAAACACGCTGATGCGGCGGCACGTATTTTCCTCGTCCGGATTCAGCAGGGAAAGCGAGGGAGCCATTCCGTATCAAGCTGGATAGCAAGTATTGGGCTGAAAACCGTCAGACAGTTATTTTCAGGCTGTCGCTAGAATGGCCTCTGGCAGGGCTCAACACTTTTGCGTTGCTTAATGGAATTATTTATATTTATTCCAGCTTTTTATCCATACCGGTACTGCCGTCTGTCTGTATTACTCATCATGTCGGGTTTATAACGAACGGAGAAAGGAATCATGGCGCGTAATATTGCCCCCGGATATTGTGTTGTGGAGAGACCCGGAACACTGGAATACCAGGCGCGAGAATTGTTCAGGGACGTTCAATCTCCAGCAGTCAGCCTGTTTATGAAACTTAATGCAGATACCCGCTATCTTAAGCCTGGGCAGATTCTGATTGTCGCTGATCCAGAGACACCCGCTCAAATCACCCTGCAAATGTTGCATTCACTCAGGCAGGCGAAAGACAAGACCAATAACGCCTTTACAGGGATTGATGGTGACGATGCCAGTTTTCTGCAAAAGCATTACGGTCTGATTGCCGCTTTGACTGGCGCGGGAGATAAGATTTTCAGCACAGCAGGCGATGCCGGTGAAAGATACTTCAGGGCCATTGAGCAAACTTTGACGAAAATTGAGGCCAGTTATCAGAATCAGTTCCGTTCGCAGGGAACGCTCATCAGCCAGCAGTTTTTCCTCGAGCGTAATCAGTTGCTAAACCAGCTTAGAGAACTGGTCAATAAGCCACTGTTAAAATCACTATCACGTTCTGTCGTTAAGTTCCGACAGTACGAAAATCTGAAGCGAGCCTTAAATCTTTCCAGTCGTTCAATCGTGCATGAGTGGTCAACGGTGGGCCTGGGCGGCATTCCCGGTTATTCATTCTATGTAGGCAATGCAGCCAGAGCGGCGCGATTCCTCAAATCCGGAGGATATATCGGAATAGGCTTTGCCTTTTTAGGAACCACAAACGAAGTCGCTAATGCCTGCAAGATTGGGCGAGAAGGTGAATGCAGTAAGATAGCATTTAAGGAATACGCTAAATTTGCCAGTGGTACATTTTCTGGCATGGCTGGAGGCACACTGGGTGCATCTGCTGGTATGGGCGTTTGCTTTGCAGTAGGTATAGTTACCGCTGGTGCCGGGGGGGTTGCCTGTGCTGCAGTGGGTTCGCTAGTCGGCGGGACCGCTGCAAGTGCAGTAAACGATTATTTTATGGATATGTGGTTACAATAATATGGAAAATAGGCTTTTTTATCTCGCTATGGGCTGTGCCCTTGTGCCTTTCTTTATTACCATTATACAGTTCGTGATCTTTTCCATTAACAAAGAGAAATATGAATCTTTGTTATCTTTTTACCATGATGCCAGGTTTGAATTACCACCCCTTTACAGGTTTTATGGGTCTATGGGTTTTTTGGGGTCGTTTGGCATGTCCTATTTCTTCTCAAGACTCAGAAAAGGAAAAAAGGTCATTTTTCAGCCCAGACAACACGTCGCTATTACCGAGCATCTGAAAGGCATGAACTACAACCTCACTGGATGGATTGATAATTACTATTACCTTTCACTCTTATCGCTGTTTTTGTATGCCGTTTTTTTAATAATTTCTTTAGTGAAAGCTATCATCACACAATTTTGAAACCCGCCTTTATCAGACGCAAAGAGAGCCAGAAATTCGTACGCGTAATGCATAGTACTGGCCTTACTTGTACAGACTATTCAGTCAGAGACAGGTAGTGCGTTTTAAAGAAACCTCAGGCTTTTACAAAACCTGAGCCGACGCTGATTTGATCCTAAACCTTAATTTCAGACAAAAAGAACCCCAGCAAGCATACTGGGGTTTGGTACTTGCAAACACCACGTCAATGATCGGCGTGCTGCGCGGCAAAATCTGTTGTAGCTCAGGCGACCCGGACGCTGCTCATCTGCATCACGCTTTTCATCGCCTCAACTACATCGCCGTCGACGCAGTAGCGGCTGAACTCGTCGGTTTCGGCTTCTGAACACATGGAAACACCCGCTTTGCGGTAGCGCATCGGCGAGGCCATCAGGCGGCTGGCCGAGCTGTGCACTTCGCGAATGCCCATATCGAGAAACTTTTGCAGGTTGCTGAGACGTACCCCGGCACCCGCCATAATAGTAGGACCCGTGCTGGTCTCATTAAGTTCCCGGAGTAATGCAATTCCGTTTTCGGCGCTCTGCTGCTGCCCGGAGGTCAGAATCCGTGCCACCCCCAGATCGGTTAATGTTTCCAGGGCGCGCTTAGGGCTGTGACAGAGATCGAAGGCCCGATGAAAGGTGACGCTCAGGCCGTCACACAGCGCCATAATCTGACGCATCTGCCCCTGATGGATGTGGGCATCTTCATCCAGCATACCAATCACCAGCCCCGGGAAACCGAGTTCACGGATCAGCGCCACGTCCGATTTCATCGCTTCAAATTCACGTGCGGTGTAACAAAAATCGCCACCGCGTGGCCGGACAATAGGATGAACCGGAATCGAAACCGCCTGACGGGCCGCCTTCAGCATCCCCGCAGACGGGGTCAGACCGCCTTCGCGCGGGGCGGCACAGAGTTCAACACGATCGGCACCCGCCTGTTGTGCGGTCACGGCGCAGTCCACGCCATAGCAGCAAATTTCCAGTGTGGTCATTCTCTTCTCCTTTACATGACTCTGGTTCAAGGCAGATTCATCAGTTAGTCTGGCTGCTGGAATGAGTTTACCGGGAAAGTTAACTATGGCATTCAATTTCGACCAACGGATAGACCGCCGTCACAGCGATAGTCTCAAATGGAACAAATATGCGGACCAGGACATTCTGCCGTTGTGGGTCGCGGATACCGATTTCCGATCGCCGGATTGCATCATCAACGCGATAAAAGCCCGTGCCGAACATGGGATTTTTGGTTACGGCGACACGCCCGTTGAGTTTATCGACAGCGCGATCGCCTGGCTTGCCTCACGCTATCAGTGGCACGTAAATCCGGAGTGGATTGTGGTACTGCCCGGCGTGGTGAGCGGGCTGAACCTGGCTGTCCGTGCCTTTACGGCCTCAGACGAACGCACGATAGCGCCGACCCCGATTTATCCCCCGTTTCGCGGGGCGTCAAAGCTGGCGGAGCGCACTCAGCTGAATCTGCCGCTGACCCTGAACGCGGGACGCTGGCTGCTCGATCTGACGGCAGCTGAGGGTGAGATGACGGGCAGCGAGCGGCTGTTAATGCTCTGCAATCCGCAGAATCCGGGCGGCACCGTCTATCGCCGGGATGAACTGCTGGCGCAGCTCGCCTTTGCGCAGAAGCACGATTTGGTTGTCTGCTCTGACGAGATCCACAGCGATCTGCTGCTGGAGCCGGGTGTTCAGCACATCCCGTTTGCCAGCCTGAGCGAAGACGCCGCGCAGCGCAGCGTAACCCTGATGTCGCCGTCCAAAACCTTTAATATTGCCGGGCTTGGCGCATCCATCGCCATTATTCCGAATCCCGAACTGCGCGCGCGTTTTACGCGGTTGCGGCGCGGCATTGTGCCTGATGTCGATATTCTGGCGATTACGGCAGCGGCGGCGGCGTGGCGCGAGGGTGAATCCTGGCTGGACGCGCAGAACCTCTACCTGCGCAGCAACCGCGACTGGCTGGTGTCGCAGGTCAATAAAATGACCGGTCTGTCACTCGCCGCGCCGGAAGCCACCTACCTGGCCTGGATCGACGCCAGTGAACTGGGCGTCGCCAGCCCGGCGCTCTACTTCGAAAAACACGGTCTGGGCTTAACCGCAGGCCGGGAATTTGGCAATGACCAGTTTGTCCGGCTCAATTTCGGCTGCACGCGCGCGCTGCTTGACGAGGCGGTCGCCCGCCTGAAACGCGCGGTCGCCGCCCGGATTTAGTTCTGCTCGCTGGCGACAATCTCTTCCAGTCGCCACGGATGAAACTTGATTGTCGTCTGTCCATCCGTCACCGCCAGCGTCGGATTGGGCAGACGCTCATTCTCTCCCTTCGGCGCGCTGGTTTTAAACGAAATGCCCGGTTGCGTCAGTGCCGGGTCAGAGAGCAAGGCCATTGCGCGCATGCCCAGCGACTCCGGATCGCCGCGTAACACGATCTCAACGTGTTCCCAGCCTTCATGGCGATAACGCTTTTCACCCGGCCACGGCAGTTCCACCACATCAATCTGACACCCTGCCACGGTTAAGGGTTGATCGAGCTTAAACAGACAAATCGGTCGCCCGTTGATGACGGCGGAGGAAAATTCTGTGCCCATCTGCTGCAGACCCTGCTGCCAGCGTGCCGCCGTGGTGTCCTGATGACAGCGCACCGCAATATGGTCGATTTCGTGATCACAAAGAGACAAACCCAGGCGCTGCGCAAAGTTTTGCAACGATTCTTCAAAACGCTCTAAATCTGACTTTAAATCATCCAATTCTGCCGGAAAAGTATGCTTCACAACCCTCATTCCTCTCTCTTTATTTAACTTTTGTGACCAGTCTGCTTTATTGTGCGCCGGGAGTTAAGCGTAATAAATGATAAGATTCATCTTATTTGACCGGAAATTTAACGCAAAACCGCATAATAACATCTTTCATTTCGGATTTATCTCCTGTTTAGGACCATGAGTTCCTTGATGAAGTTATATTAAATATATGATTAAATTAGACTTCTTTATTACAATAAGATAACTCTCATTTAAACTCCAATCAATTGCAGCTCTCCCTGCCTTCCTATAAATTTGACCTAACACAACCAAAAGGAATGGCTCTATGTCTATGCTCATCGTTGTCGCTGTCCTGATCGCACTGATGGGATTTGCAATTTCCCGCCACTGGAAGGTGCGTGAAGATAAAAGCGTCAAGAACCCTCGCCGTCATCTGAGACGTCGTTAATGCCTCCGGGAAACATCTTCTCTGGCTCTGTTTCCCCGCTTCATCCAGCTACTGACGCCCACTGACATTTCACGTATACTTTCCCCCTCATTTTTTTCCGTTTTGTCTGCCTCATCCGTTTCTGCCCGTCCGTGACGCGATGCTGTCAGGCAAGATGATGACAGTCCGGCTTAGCAGGCTCGGGCGTTGTTCAGCTTATGAAGGTAACTCGGTGAATATTCAGGCACTTCTTTCCGCAAAAGTCAGTCAGGCAATGGTTTTAGCCGGCGCACCCGCCGATTGCGAACCGCAGGTTCGTCAGTCCGCCAGGGTTCAGTTTGGAGACTATCAGGCCAACGGTATTATGGCCGTGGCGAAAAAGCTGGGACAGGCTCCGCGACAATTAGCGGAAGCGGTGATCCAGCATCTCGACCTGACCGGCATCGCCAGCAAAGTCGAAATCGCCGGACCGGGCTTCATCAATATTTTCCTTGATCACGCCTGGCTGGCGAAGCATGCCCGTGAAGCCCTGAGTCTGCCGCGTCTGGGCGTGCAGCTGGCTGAGCCTCAGACGATCGTGGTCGACTACTCTGCGCCTAACGTCGCCAAAGAGATGCACGTGGGCCACGTCCGTTCCACCATCATTGGTGATGCCGCCGTTCGTACGCTGGAGTTTCTCGGCCATCGGGTGATCCGTGCGAACCACGTCGGCGACTGGGGCACTCAGTTCGGCATGCTGATCGCGTTCCTGGAAAAGCAGCAGAACGAGAATCACGCAGAGATGGCGCTGGCCGATCTCGAAGCCTTCTACCGTGAAGCCAAGCGCACCTATGACGAAGATCCTGAGTTTGCCGAGCGCGCACGCAGCTACGTGGTGAAATTACAGGGTGGCGATCCTTACTGCCGTGAGATGTGGAAGAAGCTGGTCGACATCACGATGAGTCAGAACCAGAAGATTTATGACCGCATGAACGTCACCCTGACCCGCGACGATGTGATGGGTGAGAGTCTTTACAACGATATGCTGCCTGGCATCGTGGCTGACCTGAAGCAGAAAGGGTTAGCCGTCGAGAGTGAAGGCGCTACGGTAGTGTTTCTGGATGAGTTCCAGAACAAAGAAGGTGAGCCGATGGGCGTCATCATCCAGAAGAAGGATGGTGGCTACCTCTACACCACGACCGATATCGCCTGTGCGAAATATCGTTATGAGACCCTGAAAGCTGACCGTGTTCTTTACTACATTGACTCCCGTCAGCATCAGCACCTGGTGCAGGCCTGGACTATCGTGCGTAAAGCCGGTTATGTTCCGGAGTCGGTGCCGCTCGAACACCACGCCTTTGGCATGATGCTGGGCAAAGATGGCCGTCCGTTCAAAACCCGCAGCGGTGGCACCATCAAGCTTTCCGACCTTCTGGATGAAGCTTATCAGCGTGCTTACACGCTGGTGCGCGAGAAGAACCCGGAGATGAGCGAAGCGGAAGTCAAAACTCTGGCGGAAGTGGTCGGGATCAGTGCGGTGAAATATGCTGACCTTTCCAAGAGCCGCACCACCGACTACATCTTCGACTGGGACAACATGCTGGCCTTCGAGGGTAACACGGCGCCCTACATGCAGTATGCCTACACCCGCGTACTCTCGGTGTTCCGCAAGGCGAGTATTGATGCCGATTCGCTGGATGCAGAGATTGTCATCAGCGAAGAGCGCGAAGCCCAGCTGGCGACCCGCCTGCTGCAGTTCGAAGAGATCATCACTCAGGTTGCCCGTGACGGCACTCCCCATGTGATGTGTGCCTATCTCTACGATCTGGCCGGTCTTTTCTCCGGCTTCTACGAGCACTGCCCGATCCTGACGGCAGAATCAGAGTCAACCCGCCTGAGCCGGCTGCAGCTGGCTGCGCTGACCGCGAAGACGCTGAAGCAGGGTCTGGATACGCTGGGCATCGACACCGTCGAGCGCATGTAATCGTCGCGACGGAGAGGGCCTTCCCTCTCCTTCGCTGACCGCTCCTGCCTTATTCCCCCTTCTCTGAGTGGCAGAACGACCTCATGGCTGTAGCAGCGCATCTCATCAGCAGTCACCTCCCTGCAGTCAGGCAGTTGCAATGCTTTCTGGCGGTCGCGCATGAGCTTAACTTTCGCCGGGCCGCTGAACGCCTCAGAATGACGCAGCCTCCCCTGACCCGCCAGATTCAGAGTCTGGAAGATCTGCTGGGGCAGCCCCTCTTCAGCCGGACGCCCCATGAGGTGACGCTCACCGAAGCCGGGCAGGCCCTGGTTGCTAAAGCGGAAGCGATCCTCATCGCCCTCGAAGCCTTAACCCAGGATGCGGGCCCTGTTGCGTCGCGCCTGCGTATCGGCGTAACCCGAACGCTGAACTTTGAAGCTATCACGCCGCTTAACCAGCAGCTCATTGCACTTCATGCCAGTGAAGAGATGGAGATGCCCAGCCTGACCTCCGCGCAGCTGCTGCAGAACCTGGCCCGTAACACGCTCGATTTAATCCTCACCGGAGAAAAAGGCGCGGAGGCTGATGAGGCCGTCCACTACGCCTGGGTTTACCGCGAGCCGCTGCTGGTCGTCCTGCCCGCCTCTCATCCTGCCGCACGAGCGGAACAGGTTTCGCCTGAGGCCGTGGCTGACCTGCCCCTGTTCTGGTTCGCGCGCAGTGCCAATCCGCAGTTCTACGACAAATGTGAGCGCTACTTCGCCACGCTCCGCGTAGCGCTGAAACGGCAGCGGGAGCCGGAAGATTCACTGCTGATGCTGTCCCATATCGCCAGAGGCAAGGGTTTCGCCCTGATGCCCCGCTCAAAATGTACCTTCAATCAGGCCGGACTCTGCTACCGGCCACTGAGCGAACGCGCGGCCCGGCACCTGGCAATTGATGTGTATGCCGCTATCCGTGCCGATGAAAAAAACGAGGCGGTTCTCGCAGCGCTGGAAAAATTATCCCCTCAAAAGTAATCCATCCCATAAAACAGCCGCACTTCATCGGCGAAAATATATTTACGCTGCTCTCAAAAAGAAGCGTTAATTACCCATTCCCGCCCTTTTCCATAGTGCAATTAATCGTCCCCCCCGCCGCTCCGGTTAATTATTCACCTGCCTGATACCTTTCTGGCATTGCCAGAACAGCAATTCATGGCTGTCGGCATGAGTGAAACAATGGCGGCTCACTCACGAGGAGAGACAATGAAAACACGCACGTTATCTCAGGGGCTGGAGGTCAGCGCGATCGGTTATGGCGCAATGGGGCTGAGCGAATTTTATGGTCAGACCGACGACCGCCACTCACAGCAGCTGCTTAACCAGCTACGCGAAACCGGCATCACCTTTATCGACACCGCCGATCTTTATGGCCGCGGCCACAACGAGCAGTTGATCGGACAGTTTCTCGCCGGACTGAGCCAGGCCGACCGGCAGACATTTACCGTCGCCACCAAATGTGGCATCGCCCGGCCAGCGGATGAGGCCTATGCCCGCACCATCAATAATGAGCCGGACTACATTATCCGCAGCTGCCACGCGTCGCTGAAACGGCTGGGCGTTGAGCGCATCGACCTGTTCTATCTGCATCGTATCAGTCCGGCGACAGCGATTGAGGAGAGCATGGCGTGCCTCAGCAGTCTGGTGCAGCAGGGCAAGATTGCACAGATTGGATTGTGCGAAGCCTCCGCCGCCACGCTGAAGCGGGCGCACGCCGTGCATCCTCTGGCGGCATTACAGACGGAGTATTCACTCTGGACGCGGGACATTGAGGCGGCGATCCTGCCAATGGTGAAACAGCTCGGCATCGGACTGGTGCCCTACTCGCCGCTGGGCAGAGGTTTTCTTACCGGTAAATACCGTAACAACAGCGATTTTACTGAAGGCGACTTCCGCAAAAATAATGACCGCTTCCAGCAACAAAATCTCAACCACAATCTCAGCCTTGTTAACGCGATCGCGCCGCTGGCTGAGAAATATCACGCCACCAGCGGGCAGATTGCGCTGGCGTGGTTACTGGCTCAGTATGAAAAAGTGGTGCCGATCCCAGGCACGAAGCAGCTCGTCTGGCTTCATGAAAATGCCGGGGCCGCAGAGATTGAACTGGAAGAGGCCGATGTCCGGCTGCTGAATGGCCTGCATCAGCAGATCGAAGTCAAAGGTGGCCGCTACTCTGAGGAGGGAATGAAGGGGGTAAATGGCTGACCCTGATTAGCACTTGCGCACTGTGCAACGGTGCGCAAGTGCTGAAGATGAGGACTTTCGGATTATCCAGCCGCAGTCTGACTCGCGGCCGTAGCCCTACTCGTAGTTGACCATCACTTCGCTGCTGACCACCCGCAAACCTGGCGGCAGCGCCCCGCTTCCGGCAAAACCAAACACCATATGCAGCGGTTCATCGGCACTCAGATGGGCCAGCCCGCGCGTCACCCCGCTGGCCCCCTCCAGCGTTGCGCAGCGCTGCACGCCGCAGAGCCGCACCTCCAGACCGGAAGGCGCCGGCCGGCTCAGCTCATAACGCCAGCTGATTACGCTGACCTCACCGCCGACACCGGTGGGGGGCGTCAGCGGCTGCGACCGCATCCAGCTGCCCCGGTTTGCCAGCGGTGGCCCGCTGGCACTGCCACTCCAGGCCCCACCGGCCGCCTGTGCCATCAGCGGCAGCAGCAACAACAGAGCAATTGGCCAGCGCATTATTTGCCTCCGATGGTGGCGGTCATGCGGATCTGGCGGTTGTCGCTCAGCTCCAGATTTGAGATTACCACCAGCTGTGGCAGGTTGCGGCGCAGGAAACGCGCCAGCAGCGCACGCAGCGGATGATTGACCAGCAGCACCGGTGGTGCGCCCAGCATCTCCTGACGCTGCAACGCCGCCTGAGCCTGGCTTAACAGCCGATCGGCCAGCCCCGGCTCCAGCCCGCCGCCGCCCTGCAGGGCCTGCAGCAACAGCCGCTCCAGCGTCGAGTCCAGCCCGATCACCTGCACCTCATCATTACCCGGGAACCACTGCTGGGTAATCGCACGGCCCAGCGCCACACGAACGACGCTGGTCAGCTCCTGCGGATCGCTCTGCACCGGCGCATGCTCCGCCAGCGTTTCAATGATGGTTCGCATATCGCGAATCGACACCCGCTCAACCAGCAGGTTCTGCAACACTTTATGCAGCGTCGTCAGCGTGATCACACCCGGCACCAGATCCTCGGTCAGCTTCGGCATCTCCTGCGTCACCCGATCCAGCAACTGCTGCGCTTCCTGACGACCAAACAGCTCGCTGGCGTACTGACCAATCAGGTGATTCAGATGGGTCGCGACGACGGTACTGGCTTCCACTACGGTAAAGCCCTGAATCTGCGCCTGCTCTTTCAGCGCGCTGTCAATCCAGACCGCCGCCAGGCCAAAGGCGGGATCGACCGTGGCTTCACCCGGCAGCGAGCCAGCCGCCGTACCTGGGTTGATCGCCATCCAGCGGCCAGGGTACGCATCCCCGCTGCCAATCTCCACCCCTTTCATCAGAATGCGGTAGCGTGCAGGCGGCAGCTCCATATTGTCGCGAATGTGCACGACCGGCGGCAGGAAACCGACATCCTGAGCGACCTTCTTACGGATACTGCGGATACGCCCCAGCAGCTCGCCATTTTGCTGATGATCGACCATCGGAATCAGGCGGTAGCCCACTTCCATGCCCAGCGTGTCTTCCAGCTGCACATCGGTCCAGGAGGCTTCCGTGGTGGCAGGCGTGTCCGCCGCCGCTTTGTTACTGATGCTGCCTGCACTGTCCACTTTCTTCTTCGGCTGCATTTCGCGGCCGCGCAGCCACCAGGCCAGACCCAGTAAGGCTGCGGTAAACAGCAGGAAGACAAAGTTAGGCATGCCCGGCACCAGGCCCAGCAGACCAATTACCCCGGCGCTGAGCATCAGCACGCGCGGATCTTTGAACAGCTGGGTGACCATCTGCTCGCCCACATCCTGATCGGTGGCGACGCGCGTCACGATAACACCGGCCGCGGTGGAGATAACCAGCGCCGGGATCTGAGCGACCAGACCATCACCGATGGTCAGCAGGGTATAGGTTTCTGCGGCATGACCCACATCCATACCGTGCTGCACCACGCCGACCAGCAGGCCGCCGATGACGTTAATCACCATGATCATGATGCCTGCGATGGCATCCCCGCGAACGAACTTACTGGCACCGTCCATCGAGCCATAAAAGTCCGCTTCCTGGGTCACTTCCGCACGGCGACGCTTGGCCTCATCTTCGCCGATCAGACCGGCGTTGAGGTCGGCATCGATTGCCATCTGCTTACCGGGCATCCCGTCCAGCACAAAGCGCGCGCCAACTTCCGCGATACGCCCGGCACCCTTGGTGATAACCATGAAGTTGATGATGACGAGGATGATAAACACCACAATACCGATGGCGAAGTTTCCGCCCACCAGGAAGTGGCCGAACGCTTCCACCACCTGCCCCGCCGCCGCGGCCCCCGTGTGTCCTTCCATCAGGATGATACGGGTCGACGCGACGTTGAGCGCCAGGCGCAGCAGCGTAGAGAAGAGCAGGATGGTCGGGAATGCCGCAAACTCCAGGGTCCGCTGGGTGAACATCGACACCAGCAGGATCATGATTGACAGCGCAATGTTAAAGGTAAACAGCAGATCGAGGATGAATGGCGGTAAAGGCAGCACCATCATCGACAGGATCATCAGGATCAGCACCGGACCTGCCAGCACCTGCCACTGCATCTCTTTAAAGTTGCCCGGTAAACGTAGTTTTGCGGCCAGGTTGTTAGCCATCGTTTTTGCTCTCTCCTGCAAAGTCCATCTCTGCCGGAACCGGCAGGTTTTTTGGTTTGGCTGGGATCAGGCCGCCTTCACGCTTCCAGCGGCGTGACTGCCAGACCCATGCCAGTACCTCTGCCACGGCAGCATAAAGCGCGCCGGGGATATGCTGACCAATCTCAGTGTGTCGATACAAAGCACGCGCCAGCGGCGGTGCTTCCAGAACCGGGATGCGGTGCTCCGCGCCCAGTTCGCGAATTCTCAGGGCTATCTCGCCTGCGCCTTTGGCGACGACTTTTGGCGCACTCATCTTCTTCTCGTTGTACTGCAGCGCCACCGAGTAGTGCGTCGGGTTGGTGACGATAACGTCAGCTTTCGGCACATCCGCCATCATGCGGCGTCGCGCGGCGGCGCGCATCTGCTGGCGGATACGCCCTTTAACGTGCGGGTCCCCCTCCTGCTGCTTATGCTCGTCGCGGATCTCCTGCATCGACATCTTCAGCTTTTTGAAGTGGCTGTAGAGCTGCCAGAAGACGTCATACCCCACCATCGGCACCAGCCCCAGCATCACCAGCGAACAGCAGACGGCGATCATCTCCATGCCGTGGATCAGCGCGTTAATCGGGGCTTCGCTGATCAGCCGCAGCATCTCCGGCCAGTGGCTCCAGATGTACCACCAGCCCACGGCACCGACGAGAATGGTTTTGAGCACGCCTTTAAACAGTTCGGTCCAGGCCTGAGCGGCAAACATCCGCTTGAAACCGGCCATCGGACTCAGTTTTTTCAGGTCGAACTTGATCGATTTGCCGCTGAACACGATACCGCCCAGCAGCATGGGGGCGGCAATCGCCACCAGCACCAGCCCGCCCATCAGGGGCAGCAGCGCCATCAGCGCCTGCGTGATCAGTCCGCCGATGTGGCTGACAATGATTTTGTCATCTCTGACCATGCCATGATCAAAGCGGAGGCCGGTGGCCACCATCGCGGCCAGCCGGTGCGCCATCATGTTGCCGCCTACCCACAGGATCATGATGCCGGCCAGCAGCATCAGTAATGACGTCAGTTCGCGCGAACGCGGAATCTGGCCCTCTTCACGCGCTTTCTCAAGTCGGTGGGCCGTGGGCGATTCTGTTTTGTCTTCGTCGCTTTCTTCAGCCACGACAAACCTCAGCTGGCAGGAATTCTGAGCATAGGATGCCAAATCTGGCTTAAGTCAAAGCGGAGATAAGATGGGGAAAAAGGGCGTTCTTTCGGGGATGAATCTGGCAATGGGGAACGGGGCCACCGGAGGGTGACCCTGTTTTGCGGCAGTACAGCGCTGTTGCCCGCCCGCAGGCGGACAACATCGGGTCAGAACCCTAAGCTGTCCAGCAGGTCATCAACCTGATCCTGGTTCGCCACCACGCCCGGTGCATCGGCGTGGATCTGCGGCCCGTTCAGCAGGCTGGTGCCCTCCTGGCGCTTCTCTGCGCTGACTTCCGGCATGTTCTCCAGCAGCACCATCAACAGCTGGCGCTCAATCTCCTGGATCACATCCATCATGCGCTTGATCACCTGACCGGTCAGATCCTGGAAATCCTGCGCCATCATGATGGCCAGCAGCTGTTTGTTGGTGAAGGAGGTATGCTCTGGCACAGCGTCGAGGAATGCGCGCGTATCCGTCACCAACTCCCGCGCATCACCCAGTTCAATCGGGTTCTCAAACCACTCATCCCAACGCCCTTTCAGCTGAGTTGCCCCGGCTTCCATTTTATCCTGATGTGGCTGAGCTGCTTCAACACAGTTCAGCGCACGGTCGGCGGCCTGCGCCGTCACCTGCACCACGTAATCCAGACGGTCGCGGGCATCAGGAATAGCTTCAGCGGCATCGGCGATGGCTTTATCCAGCCCCAGCTCGCGCAGGCTGTCGCGCAGCATGCGGGTCAGAGACCCGATGCGACTGATGATGTCGTGTGCCGAGGCATCCATAGTTGGTTTCGGAAGGTCGCTCATCACATCTCCTTACATGCCCAGTTTTTCAAAAATTTTACCCAGCTTCTCTTCCAGGGTAGCGGCGGTGAAAGGCTTCACCACATATCCGCTGGCGCCTGCCTGAGCAGCAGCGATAATGTTCTCTTTCTTCGCTTCTGCGGTCACCATCAACACCGGCAGCGTGCTCATCGCCGCGTCGGCACGAATGGTCTGCAGCAGCTGCAGGCCATCCATGTTTGGCATGTTCCAGTCAGAAATGACGAAGTCGAAACCGCCTGCTTTCAGTTTGCCAAGGGCATCCACACCATCTTCTGCTTCTTCTACGTTATTGAAGCCCAGCTCTTTCAGCAGGTTACGGACAATACGACGCATCGTATTGAAGTCGTCTACTACCAAAAAGCGCATGTTTTTATCAGCCATATCTACTCCTGAGTTGTCTCGCCCGGCAGGACGGGCCTGTTAAATACGCAATGCCTGTCCGGCGCTAATTTTCGCCAGCATGTGCTGGCTGATGTTGCTTAAATCCACGACTTCATTCACACCGCCTGTGGCAATTGCCTCACGCGGCATGCCAAATACCACACAGCTGGCCTCGCTCTGGGCGATGGTCCAGGCTCCCGCCCGGTTCATCTCCAGCATCCCGGCGGCGCCGTCGTTGCCCATGCCGGTGAGGATCACCCCCACCGCATTTCGTCCGGCGTTGATCGCCACCGATTTGAACAGCACATCCACCGACGGTTTGTGCCGGTTAACCGGCGGGCCGTCATTGAGCTTCACAACATAGTTGGCACCGCTTCGGGCCAGCTCCATATGCATCGCGCCTGGCGCGATATAGGCGTGACCCGGCAGAATACGCTCGCCATCTTCCGCCTCTTTCACCGTGATCTGACACAGCTTGTTCAGACGCTCGGCAAAGGAGCGGGTAAAGCCTGGCGGCATGTGCTGGGTAATCAGGAGCGCCGGGCTGGTCGCCGGTAACGGCTGCAGCACATGACGGATCGCCTCGGTGCCGCCGGTAGAGGAGCCAATCGCAATCAGTTTCTCACTACTCAGCAGCGGCCCTGCTTTCAGCGTCACCGGGGCCGGCATCGCGGCGCGGTTATGCAGACGGGCACGGGCCGCGGCGCGGATCTTGTCGCCAATCATCTGGCTGTAAGCCAGCATCCCTTCGCGGATGCCGAGCTGGGGCTTGGTGACGAAATCGACCGCCCCCAGTTCCAGCGCCCGCAGCGTAATCTCGGAGCCTTTTCCGGTCAGCGAGGAGACCATCACGACCGGCATCGGGCGTAACCGCATCAGTTTTTCCAGGAAATCGAGGCCATCCATGCGCGGCATTTCCACATCCAGCGTCAGCACCTGCGGATTGAACTGCTTAATCAAATCGCGGGCGACCAGCGGATCCGGCGCCGTAGCGACCATCTCCATATCCGGATGACTGTTGATGATTTCCGTCATCAGTTGCCGCATCAGCGCAGAGTCATCTACGCACATCACGGTGATTTTGCTCATCATCTTTCCTTCGTCAGTCCATAGACGGTTTGTCCGCGCAGCCAGAACTCTTTACTGATCTGACTGAAGTTCTCTGAGTGACCGGCGAACAGAATGCCGCCCGGCTTCAGCAGCGGGACAAACCGACGCAGAATCTTCTCCTGCGTCTCTTTATCGAAATAGATCATCACATTGCGACAGAATATGGCGTCAAACGGCCCCGGCAGCGCCCACTCGTTAGCCAGCAGGTTAAGCTGGGCGAACGTGACCAGGCCACTGAGCTCAGGGCGCGCCCGCACCATGCCCGCATGCGGCCCGGTTCCGCGCAGGAAGAAGCGCTGCATCTGCGCCGGTGACAGCGTGCGCAGCTCCTCCTGGCGATAGACGCCGGAAACCGCTTTTTCCAGTACCTGGGTGTCGATATCGCTGGCGTGAACCTGAAATTTGCCGGGGCCGGTCCCCAGCGTTTCGGCCAGCGTCATGGCGATCGAATAGGGTTCTTCGCCGGTTGACGCCGCGGTGCTCCAGACGCTGAAATTGCCCTGACGCTTACGTGCATGCTCCGCCAGAATCGGGAAGTGATGCGCTTCACGGAAGAACGCGGTCAGGTTGGTTGTCAGGGCGTTAATAAACGCCTGCCACTCGGCACTGTTCGGGTCGGACTCCAGCAGCGCCAGGTAGCGACCAAAATCGTCGATGTTCAGCGTGCGCAGACGACGAACCAGACGGTTGTAAACCATCTCACGCTTGTGATCGGCCAGTACGATACCGGCACGCTGATAGATCAGCTGGCTGATACGGCGAAAATGCGCATCGGAGAGCGGCAGGCGCTGCACCATCTGTGACAGCAGCGTTGTCGTCTCATTTTGATCTAATATCGTCGATTTTTTCATCTCTGCACCTGGCCCGAACTGAATACATTAACTCTGCTGCGATGTCCGGCCGCGAAACGGCGGCCGGACGACGGGCGATTAAAAGGTTTCCCAGTTGTCGTCACTGCGCGCAGCAGACTGACGGCCAACGGCTAACGGCGCATCAAGCTGTAGGGTTTTTGTCGCCGTTGTCTTGTTAACGGCCTGAGCGACAAATTCTTTACCAATATTGAACACTGAAACCGCCTGTTTTAAGTGACTTGCCTGATCTTCGAGCGCCGCAGCGGCTGCCGCAGACTCTTCGACCAGCGAGGCGTTCTGCTGGGTCACGCGATCCATCTCGGTAACCGCCAGGCCAACCTGGTCGATACCGCGGCTCTGCTCGTCTGACGCAGAGGCGATTTCACCCATGATGTCGGTCACGCGGGTTACCGCGCTGACGATGTTGCTCATGGTGTCACCGGCGCTTTCTACCAGCACTGAGCCGGTGTTCACGCGACTCACGGAATCTTCAATCAGGCCTTTGATCTCTCTTGCGGCCTGGGCGCTGCGCTGCGCCAGGCTGCGCACTTCACCGGCCACCACGGCAAAACCGCGCCCCTGTTCACCCGCACGGGCGGCTTCAACCGCCGCGTTCAGCGCCAGAATGTTGGTCTGGAAGGCGATACCGTCGATGACGCTGGTGATATCGGCAATTTTCTTCGAGCTGCCGGCAATCTCTTTCATGGTGGTGACCACGCCATCCACCACTTTGCCGCCCTGCTGAGCGGTTTCCGAGGCGGTCAGCGCCAGCTTCGACGCCTGACGGGCGTTTTCGGCGTTCTGCTTCACGGTGGCCGTCAGCTGCTCCATACTGGCCGCGGTCTGCTCCAGAGAGGCCGCCTGCTCTTCCGTACGCGAAGAGAGATCGTTGTTGCCGATAGCGATTTCGCTGGCACCGGTGTAGATGGCGTCAGAGCCATCACGCACGGTACGTACGGTACGCACCAGCTCCTGCTGCATGTGCTGCAGAGAGGTCAGCAACTCACCGATTTCATTTCGAACGCTAATCTCAATCGGCTGAGTCAGATCGCCACGCGCAATGTGCTGGATATGTTCCATGCTCTGACGCAGCGGACGGATCAGCACCGAGCGCATCACATTCCAGACCAGGATAATCATCAGCAGCGTGACTGCCAGCGTGGCAACCACGATGGTGATTGAGCGGGTATAGGCCTGCTGGTTAGCTTCGACACCCTGCTTCGCCAGGACCTGGTTGTACTCAAGCCAGGCGGTGTAATCTTTCTGGAACTTGTCCTGATAGCTCTGGGTTGGCTGATCGACAAAGCCTTTGAAGTTGCCGGTGGTGAAGAAGACCATCAGCTCCGCCAGCGCATCGTGATAGGCCTTGTAGTTCGCCTGCAGTGCCAGGACGTTTTCGGCCGTTTTGCCCTTCTCCGACAGGTTATCGTTAAAGATCTGATAGTTGATTTCCGCCTGTTTCAGCTCTTCACCCGCCAGTGCCACCAGCTCTTTCACGCTGGCACCCGATCCCGCCATCTGCGCATCCTGCAGAAAACGAATACCGGCGCGGTTGAGGGTGTTGCGCGCCTGAACAAGCGAAACCCATGAGGTGCCCATAGCCTGCTGCAGCGTATTCAGACGCTGGTTGTAGGCAAAGTTATCTTTATCTGAACTGACAGTTTTGAAGAACATTCCGCCGGAAAACAGCTGCAGCAGCGCAAACAGCGCCAGCACACACAGCAGGCCGGAAACAACGCGTACTCGACTAAACATAAACACCTCATTGGTTGCGATTCGTTTTGTTTATCGGCGCAACGTGAGGGAACTTTATGGATGGCGACGGCTTTAGGCCGTCACCAGAGTCAAAGGAAGGAAAATCAGGCGCGGGAGATTTTGAAAACGGAGACCGCCTGCATCAGTACGCTGGCCTGCTGCTCCAGTGCGGCGGCAGCGGCGGCCGACTCCTCAACCAGGGAGGCGTTCTGCTGCGTGACGCGATCCATCTCCGTCACCGCCTGTCCGACCTGCTCAATACCGCGGCTCTGCTCATCCGATGCTGAAGCGATTTCGCCCATGATGTCGGTGACGCGGGTGACTGCCCCGACGATCTCGCTCATGGTGCTGCCGGCGCTTTCCACCTGCAGTGAACCACTGTTGACGCGCGTCACGGAATCTTCGATCAGGCCTTTAATCTCTTTGGCGGCCTGCGCGCTGCGCTGCGCCAGGCTGCGGACTTCACCGGCCACGACCGCAAAACCGCGACCCTGTTCACCGGCTCGCGCCGCTTCCACGGCGGCGTTCAGCGCCAGGATGTTCGTCTGGAAGGCGATGCCATCAATCACGCTGATGATGTCAGCAATTTTCTTCGAGCTGCCTGCGATCTCTTTCATGGTGCTGACGACACCATCGACCACTTTTCCGCCCTGCTGCGCGGTTTCCGAGGCGGTCAGCGCCAGCTGAGAGGCCTGGCGGGCGTTGTCCGCATTCTGCTTCACGGTGGCGGTCATCTGTTCCATGCTGGCTGCGGTCTGCTCCAGCGAGGCGGCCTGCTCTTCGGTGCGGGCCGACAGATCGTTGTTACCGGCCGCGATTTCGCTGGCGCCGGTAAAGATGGCATCAGAGCCGTCGCGCACATTGCCGACCGTCATCACCAGTGACTGCTGCATCTCATGGATGCCTGCAGCCAGCTGGCTCATCTCGTTGCGGCCATCAACCACAATCGGCTGTGTCAGATCGCCAGACGCGATAGCACGGATCTGGGTCAGCAGCTGGTGCAGCGGCTGAATCAGCACCTGACGCAGGCCAAACCAGCAGGCGACGATCACGGCAATGACCGTAACGCCAATCGCGCCCAGCAGCCACATCATCTGGGTGAAGGCACGCTGGTTCTGCGCCATGCCCTGATCGGAAAGCTCAGTCTGACGTTCACGCCATGCGCTGTAACTCTCCTGCATGGAAACCTGCTTCTGCTCGATGTTCTGTTTGAACATCCCTTCCAGATCGCGGGCCTGCAGGCTCGCCACCATCCCCTTCAGCCCTTTTTCATATTGCGCATAATCCGCTTCGAGTCTGTCACGCAGCGCCACTTCCAGGCCCGGCGTGGCAGGCAGATCGTAGTAGATTTTGAAGTGACGATCGGCTTCCGCTAACTGACTGTTAGCGCGGTTCATCAGATCATCCAGCTGACCGCCGTTCATCTGCGCCGCCATGCTGGTCTGCAACCGCAGCATGGCACGGTTCAGTGTGGTGCGGCTGTTGTTCAGAGAGATATAGGCATCCGTCATCGAGGTGACGTTGCGGTTAGAGACCTGCGACAGTGCAAAAGCCGCTTTGTCATTGTTCAGAGCGGACCAGAAAAGGCTGCCAGACATTAACTGGAGCGCGCCAAAGATAACCAGTACGGCGATTAAACTGGTCACCACTTTTATTTTTTTTAACATCTCGTTCCCCTGCAGGTTGATTAAGGTGCAGCGGCTATATCGGCGTGATTACGGGATTAATTAACGCTTTTCGGCACCTGAAGACCGAAAATGGCTTTTGTAATTATTTTTATCAGTGCAGGGCTATCAGTTTGACTTTAGTCAGAAAAATCATGGAGGGCGCTGCGCAGCTCGCAGGATGCGCAGCGTTAAATCGCACGGATCGCCAGTGCGTTTCACTGGCGTGTGGCGTTCTGTCAGCGGTCAGAAGGTTTCCCAGTGGGTGTCACTGACCGGTGCCGTCAGGGCTTTGCGTGAGGCCGGCAGCGCGGTCACGGGGGCGGCGATCGGCACATGCTTCGTCAGGGTCTGTGGGGCAGCGTCGCGTCTGATTTTAAACAGCGATACGGACTGGCTTAACCGGCTGGCCTGATCTTCCAGCGAGGCCGCCGCGGCCGCACACTCCTCTACCAGCGAGGCGTTCTGCTGGGTGACACGATCCATTTCGGTGACCGCCTCCCCCACCTGATCGATTCCCCGACTCTGCTCATCAGAGGCCGAGGCGATTTCGCCCATGATGTCGGTGACGCGGGTCACCGCGCTGACGATATCGTTCATGGTTTCACCGGCGGTGCCGACCAGCTGTGAGCCAATGCTGACCCGGTTGACCGAGTCGTCGATCAGCCCTTTGATCTCTTTGGCCGCCTGGGCGCTGCGCTGCGCCAGGTTGCGCACTTCCCCTGCCACCACCGCAAATCCGCGTCCCTGTTCACCGGCGCGGGCCGCTTCCACGGCGGCGTTCAGCGCCAGAATGTTGGTCTGGAAAGCGATGCCATCAATCACGCTGGTGATGTCGGCAATCTTCTTCGAGCTGCCGGCGATTTCACTCATGGTTTTCACCACGCCATCCACCACGCTGCCGCCTTTTTCTGCGGTTTGCGAGGCACTGAGCGCCAGCTGTGACGCCTGACGGGCGTTTTCGGCGTTCTGTTTCACGGTGGCAGTCAGCTGCTCCATGCTGGCTGCGGTCTGCTCCAGTGAGGCGGCCTGCTGTTCCGTCCGGGCGGAGAGATCATTATTCCCGGCGGAGATCTCACTGGCACCGGTGAAAATCGCATCTGAGCCATCGCGCACCTGGCTGACGGTACGCACCAGCGACTGCTGCATCTCATGCAGACTGGCGGCAAGCTGCGTCATCTCGTTGCGCCCTTCCACGACGATGGTATGGGTTAAATCACCCCCGGCGATATGCCGGATGTGATCGATGCTCTCGTTCAGCGGCGTCAGAACGATTTTACGCAGTCCGGACCAGCAGAGCAGAATCACCGCCAGCACGGCGACCAGAATCGTGCCCAGGATCCACATCATCCGGCTGTAGGCCGCGCTGTTCGCCTCTGCGCCCAGCGAAGCCAGGCGATTCTGATCGGCACGCCACTCACGATAGAGGGTTAAAAAGGCACTCTGACTGGGGGCGACCGGAATTTTACCGGCGGCGGTGAGATCGCCCGCCTGCAGCGCCGTCTGCATGGCACCCAGCGCCCCGGCATAATCCGCGTAGCGCTGGTCGAGCTGGCTGTTAAGTTGCTGATTCTGTCCCGGAGTGTCCGGTGTCTCTTTGAACAGCCGGTAAAAGCCCTCTGCCGACTGCTGGAATCCTTTGCTCTCTTCAAACAGCCCCGCGACGTCGGCAGTTTTGCCCTCCAGTTTGCTGGTGGCGAAACGTAACTGAACACGCGTCAGCAGGACCCGGCTCTGATTCAGGCTGAGATAGGCGTCGTTCAGTGCCTCAGTATTTTTGGCCGCCAGCTGGGAGACCGCGAAACTCTGCTTGTCGTGGCTCAGCGCGGAGTAAAAAACAGAACCGGAGATGGCCTGTAAAAGCCCAAACACCAGCAACACCAGCAACAGACTGGTGACAACACGGATTTTCGTTAACATGATTAACCCTGAAAAAAGTAAGTGATTTGAGGTGACGTCTGAAGTATCGGCAGGAGGAGGCAAAAAATCAGAGGGGGAGACGTGTTTATTATCTGAACAGAAAGGGATAATTACCGGTGAGAATGATCACGGGCCGGTTAAGACCGGCCCGTGATAAACACCTTACGCGCGCAGGTTATCGACCAGCGCCATCTCGTCGCTGCTCAGCAGCTTCTCGATGTCGACCAGAATCAGCATACGCTCGCCGAGCGCACCCAGACCGGTCAGGTATTCGGTAGACATGGTGACCGCGAACTCCGGGGAAGGACGGATCTGATCCTGGGTCAGCGACAGCACGTCAGAGACGCCGTCAACCACAATGCCGACCACGCGGTTTTCCAGATTCAGCACGATGACCACGGTGTTGTCATTGTACTCCACATCGGGCTGTGCAAACTTCACGCGCAGATCGATGATCGGTACGATAACGCCGCGCAGGTTGGTTACACCACGGATAAAGTCAGGGGTGTTTGCGATACGGGTAACCTGATCGTAACCGCGGATCTCCTGCACCTTAAGGATATCGATGCCGTACTCTTCGTCGCCCAGCGTGAAAACCAGGAACTCCTGACCTACGGTTTCGCCAGCAATTTTTGTCACGGTTGCCATTCCATTCATGTTATTTACCTTTTCGTTTTCAATCAGGCGGCAGCGCCGGCCACACGTTTTTCACGGTTCAGAGATTGCAGGGCGGAGACATCGACAATCAGCGCGACGCTACCGTCACCCAGAATGGTCGCGGCAGAGATGCCCGGCACCTTGCGATAGTTGCTCTCCAGGTTCTTCACCACCACCTGATGCTGACCAATCAGCTGATCGACCAGCAGCGCATAGCGTTTGCCCGCGCTCTGCAGGATCACGACGATCCCCTGCGTGGCTTCCGTTTTCGCGCCCTGCACATCAAAGACGTTCCACAGTTCAACCAGCGGCAGATATTCACCACGCACTTCCAGCACGCACTCGCCACCCGCCAGCGGCTTCAGCTCTTCGGCGCGCGGTTGCAGCGACTCCATCACCGCATTCAGCGGCAGAATGAAGACTTCGTCGGCCACACGAACGGACATGCCGTCGAGGATGGCCAGCGTCAGAGGCAGCAGGATGCGAATGGTGGTGCCTTTGCCCTGCTTCGAGGCGATTTCGACGTGACCGCCCATCTCCTGAATGTTTCGTTTCACCACGTCCATACCTACGCCGCGTCCGGAAACATCTGTCACCTGCTCTGCAGTGGAGAAGCCTGGCGCGAAGATCAGCATGCCGACCTCTTCATCGCTCATGTTCTCGCTGACCGGCAGGCCGGATGAGAGCGCTTTAGCCAGAATACGTTCACGGTTAAGGCCGGCACCATCATCGGAGACTTCGATGCAGATGTTGCCGCCCTGGTGTTCCGCGGAGAGCGTCAGGTTACCGGTCGCAACCTTGCCAGCCGCCACGCGTTTCTCAGGCGTTTCGATACCGTGGTCCAGGCTGTTACGCACCAGGTGCGTTAACGGGTCGATGATGCGCTCAATCAGGCTCTTATCGAGTTCGGTCGAGCTGCCCAGCAGGGTCAGTTCAACCTCTTTGCCGAGCTTGCTGGCCAGGTCACGCACCAGACGCGGGAAGCGGCTGAAGACATATTCCATTGGCATCATACGAATCGACATCACCGATTCCTGCAGATCGCGGGCATTACGCTCCAGCTGACCCATGCTGTTCAGCAGGTCGCCATGCGCGACCGGGTCCAGCTCGCCGGAACGCTGCGCCAGCATGGACTGGGTGATCACCAGCTCGCCCACCAGGTTGATCAGCTGATCAACCTTCTCTACCGCCACGCGGATACTGGTGGATTCGCTTGATTTGGCCGGGGCCGCGGCGCGCTTGCTTTCACGCTTCGCTGGTGCCACCGGCAGTTCGGTGACGCTGGCCGTGTGGACTTCTTCCACCACGGGCGCGGCAACCGCCGCCACCGGTGCGGCAACGGCGTCGTCCGCCTCCGGGAAGCGGATCTGTGCTTCGTCGATGACGAAGCAGAGCACCGCCACGATGTCATCTTTGCCCACACCATCGATGCAGACATCCAGCGTGGTGCTGCCTTTCTGCACGTTGGTCAGGGTGCCGAGATTGCCCATTTCTTCCAGCATCAGATCGACTTCTTTCTCTTTGAGGTCGATCAGCTGAACACGCAGGCCACTGCTGCTGGTGCTGGTGCTGACAGGTTCTTCACTGACAGGCACCACGCTGACCGGCAGTTCTGCCGGCAGACCTTTAGCCTCCAGCGCCAGCTGGCGCAGTGCTTCACAGATATATTTGAAGCTTTCCGCGTTCGGCTCCTGCGCGGTTTTATATGCATCGAGCTGTTCCTGCATAATATCTTTGGTTTCCAAAAACAGGTTGATGATGTCGGTGCTGAGCTGCATCTCGCCGCGACGAGCACCATCCAGAATGTTTTCCAGGATGTGAGTCGTTTCCTGTAATACCGTAAAACCAAAGGTTCCGGCCCCACCCTTAATGGAGTGAGCGGCACGGAAGATGGCGTTGAGCTGTTCAGAATCTGGCTCCTGCGGGTCAAGGCCCAGCAGGTGTTGTTCCATATCCGCTAATAGCTCATCGGCTTCATCAAAAAACGTCTGGTAAAAATCGCTGATGTCCATACTCACGGGAATCACCTCGGCTGTGAGGGGGCTGCTGTATTCACCGCGCTGCCCTGGGGTGCTGGCGGTGCGGTAATTTTTTCAATGGCCGCCGGATCGCTGATCTGGACGGCATCACTTTCTGCGTTCTCTTTTTCTATTGCCGCTTCGGTGTCATGGTTCAACACCAGCAGGCTGATGCGGCGATTCACTGCATCATTCCCGCCGCGATTTTTCAGGCGCATGGTGTCGGCCATACCCAACACCCGCAAAACTTTGCCGCTGTCCAGGCCGCCCATCACCAGTTCACGGCGGGAGGCGTTAGCGCGGTCGGTCGAGAGTTCCCAGTTGCTGTAGCCTTTGTCGCCGCCGGCATACTGGAAGTCATCGGTATGTCCGGCCAGGCTGATGCGGTTCGGGATGTCATTGAGGATCGGCGCTATCGCACGCAGAATGTCGCGCATATAAGGCTCCACCTCGGCACTGCCGGTCTTAAACATCGGGCGATTCTGGCTGTCGATAATCTGAATACGCAGCCCCTCTTCCACCATGTTAATAATCAGATGCGGACGCAGCGTTTTCAGACGCGGATCGGCCTCAATCATCTGATCGAGCTTCTCCCGCAGCCGGTTGAGACGGATCTCATCCAGCTGACGTTTCTGCGCATCCATATCGACCTTTTTGTTCACTTCACCGATCTTTTTCGTCGGATCATCCCCGCCGCCGGGGATCGGGCTTTCGCTGTCGCTGCTGCGCTGCCCGCCGGTGATCGCCACTTTCAGTGGCGTTTTAAAGTAGTCTGCTATCTGCACCAGCTGCTGCGGGTTTGCGATCGACAGCAGCCACATCACCATAAAAAAGGCCATCATCGCCGTCATAAAGTCGGCGTAGGCAATCTTCCACGAACCGTGGCTGCCTTCATGGCCTTTATGTTTGCGCTTTTTGATCAGCACAATTGGGCGATTGCCGTGTTTCATGAAGCCTCGTCCGAAGTCTGTTTAGCCGGGTTTTTCGCGTTACGCACATGCTCTTCCAGTTCGCTGAACGACGGGCGCTCGGCGGAATAGAGCGTCTTACGACCAAACTCCACCGCAATCTGCGGGGCATAACCGTTCAGGCTCGACAGCAGCGTCACCTTGATGCACTGCATCATCTTGGTGGTTTCCGCACACTTCTGACGCAGAACGGATGACAGTGGAGAGATAAATCCGTAGGCCAGCAAAATGCCCAAGAAGGTTCCCACCATCGCATGGGCCACCAGTGCACCCAGTTCCGCCGCCGGACGGTCGGCCGACGCCAGTGCGTGCACCACGCCCATGACCGCTGCCACGATACCGAATGCCGGCAGTCCGTCACCCACCGCCGCTATACTCTGCGCTGGTACGTCACACTCATGTTCGTAAGTCTCAATCTCTTCATCCATCAACGCTTCAATTTCAAAGGCGTTCATGTTGCCGCTGACCATCAGACGCAGATAGTCAGTAATGAAATCGACTAACTGTTTATCGGCAAGAATGCGGGGATAATTAGCAAAAATTTCACTCTGGCTGGGATCTTCGATATCGCGTTCCAGCGATAACATGCCCTGCTGACGCGATTTGGCCATCAGACGATAAAGCAGCGCCATCAGATCCATGTAAACCGCTTTGTTGTACTTTGAGCCGCGAAATAACAGCGGCAGCGCTTTCATGGTCTTTTTAATCGACTTGCCGTTGTTGCCGACTAAAAAAGCACCGGCACCCGCGCCGCCGATCATTAATAATTCGGCTGGCTGATAAAGCGCGCCCAGATGGCCACCGACCAGTGCATATCCGCCCAACACGGAGCCTAAAACAACCAGGTAACCTATAATTATCAGCACAAAAAATCCTTACGTCCGTAACGTGTTGGTGGAAGTTAAGCCAGAGAGCCGCAGGCGTTATTCTCAAACCGGAAGCAAAAAAAAAGCAGCGGTATTAACCGCTGCTGGATGGCTTCCACAGTGCGAACAAACTTAAACGGCGTGTTTAACCTGTTCATCCAGCAGTTGTGGAAACATATCGGCAGATTCTGCAGAAAGTTTACGTCTTTTTACGGCACGTGATGGTGGCTGGCACAGGCTGCAGGTAAAGCTGCCAACCGGCTGATGTGCATGGTTAATAAAGCTGCCATTGCAGCATTTGCAGTCAGCCAGTTCCAGCATGCCACTTTCAACAAATCGGACCAGGGTCCAGGCGCGGGTCAGCGCCAACAGCGGGCCCTCGTCCGATTGCGGACACTGCTCAAGGTATAACCGGTAGGCTTTGATGACGGCATCGACGCCACTGCACAGGCCGGTTTTCAGCAAAAATTTCCAGGCGTTACAGAACATGGAAGCGTGGATATTCTGCTCCCAGGTCATGAACCAGTCCGTGGAGAACGGCAGCATGCCTTTTGGCGGCGGGCTGCCACGCAGTTCTTTATAGAGCTTGATCAGGCGACCCCGGCTCAGCTGGGTTTCGCTCTCTAACATCTGTAAGCGTGCACCTAACGAGATCAACTCCATTGCGAGCTGAATGTCACGCGCTTCCTGAACAATACTTTTCTCACTCATGACATTGCTCTCTTTTTAGCAGGCAGATCTTCTTTAGACGCATTACGCAGTAAACGGCTGGATAATAAAATGCCGGTATGAATCTGCTGTAAATCATCCACGCGGGATTCCTGCGTCAGGCGATTAATCGTGCTGCTGTCGGTAAAACGAAACTGGCAAACCAGCTGATTGGTTTCCGCCATTTTTACCATTTCAGGCAATGTTAATTCTGATAATGCATTCGCCATTTTTTCGTCAATGCCGAGGCGAAACATTGCAGAAGCTTTATCCTGGTTAATTAAACGCTGCGCAAGCAGTAAATAAGACAAGTTGAGATCGTAAATATGTTTCAGTACTTCAGAGGTGCCCATTATTTTCCATCCTGAGAGATGCGACGTAACTGTATCGCAGAATATGATCTGCGGTTCGAGCTGCTGTTTGATAAATCAAAAGATGGCAAAAAAATTTCACATAAATTTGATGTCACTGTTTTTCGCCTTCTGTTTTTTGTGAGTTTCAGACCCACCGAAGGTCGAAAATCCATGCCATTTTATTTTCGAGTTCCGGACATCTTCCGTGACGCCTTCTTACTTTTTTTAGGACTATTCCGAAAACAACGCAAATCTATATCGTCTGATTTCGGGTTACAACGACAGCCAGGAGAAATTTTAGATAAAGTGTGACGCAGATCACACTTTTAAGGCAAATTTCTTCAGCAACCCTTTACCATTGCTTATCGAGTGGTCATTTTTTGAACAAAAAAGAGCGATTTTAAGTCCAATTTGTCCTGAGAAAGGTTTAATAGGGGGTAAAAGCAGCGTTAATCGACGGTTTGCGCAGTCCGGAATGAATAATGGGTGTTAATCGTTTTAACACCCTATTTAGAACCATTTAAAGATGAGTAATCAGCATTTTATGCTGAAATACAGGGCGGGTATTTGCTGTGAAATTAGTTACTTAAGGGGAGCAACGCTGCGGGTATGTAAATAAATCGTCAGGGTATAACGGCTGTGAGAAGGCCTTCTGACAACCTGGCGTTAACAGTGACAAGGGGTCGCTAAGGAACCGGCACCTGATGTAACAAGGGTTTACATAAGAAAGCCGAATGAGTTGAGGGGTACGCATACGATGGCACTATGAGTATCGGCACGTCGGGCTAAAACTTGAGTTAAAAAGGTAAAGAAAGCGGATAAGCCCCACAGCGCGGGATTTCTGCGTGGGTTGCATTTATCGGGCCAGCCTCACGCCCTGATCGGCCTGCCAGACGAAATGCGCCGAAAACGGCGTATCAGACAAGTTGTGGTACCTGCGGAAAGGTTTGAAAAGCGGTGGGACGAAAAACGGCGGCGATATCGCAGGGATATCGCCGCCGTTGTTGATGAGGTCAGGCGAGTTTCGGGAAGGTCGCGACCTTATTATCGGTGCCGTGGTCAGCGCTGCGCGGGGAAATGGCTTCCAGGTCTTTCAGGAAGTTTTCACGCCAGGCGGTAATATCGTTCTTACGCAATACCACCATCATGTCGTTGTAGCGCGAGATCCTTTCCGTCCGCGGCATGGTAATCGCTTTATCCAGTGCCGCCGCCACTTCATCGCGGTCATAAGGGTTCACGATCAACGCTGAGGTCAGCTCGTTGGCGGCCCCGGCAAAGCGGGAGAGCACCAGAACGCCGGGATCGTCCGGGTCCTGGGCGGCGACATACTCTTTAGCGACCAGGTTCATCCCGTCACGCAGCGGCGTGACCAGGCCGACGTCAGTCAGGCGGAAGATTTTCATCAGCAGGCGACGGTCAAAATGCTGGTTAAGGTAGTAAAGCGGGGTCCAGCCCAGCGTACCGTACTTACCGTTGATACGCCCGGCTTCGGTCTCCAGCTGATGACGGATATCCTGATACGCCTGCACATCGCCGCGCGAAGTCGGTGCAATCTGCGAGTAGCGGATTTTGCCGCGGTGCTGCGGGAAGTTCTCCAGCAGCGCTTCGTAAGCCAGAAAACGCTCCGGCAGACCTTTGGAATAGTCGAGACGCTCACAGGCGATAATGTTGCGCGCATCGCCCAGCTCTTTTTTCATCGCCGCCATTTTAGGCGGCAGAGGTCCTTCGGCCATCTCTTTAATACTGTCCGGCTCAATCCCGATAGGGTAAACCTCAGTCATAAAGGTATTGCCAAAGGCACGATGCTTTTTATCGCCCTTATTCTGCAACTGCGTTAGCTGGCTGACGCTGTCGAGGAAGGCCACGCGGTCAGATTCGGTCTGGAAGCCGAGCAAATCATACTCGCACAGCATTTCCAGCAGCTCTTTATGCGGCGGCAGGGCATTGAAAATTTCCGGAGTCGGGAACGGAATATGCAGGAAGAAACCAATGCGGTTATTAATGCCCGCGCGGCGCAGCGCGGCGGCAAATGGTAAAAAGTGATAATCGTGGATCCAGACAATATCATCAGGCTTAATCAGCGGTTTCAGACGCTGCGCAACCATATCGTTTACGTCACAATACCCTTCCCAGGCTTCACGCTGGAACTGCACCAAATCGAGACGATAATGGAAAGCGGGCCAGATGACGGTATTGGAGAACTGGCAATAGTAGAGATCATATTCGTTCTGGTTGAGCGGGAAGGAGGCATACTCAATGCCCTCATGTTCCTGAACGCTGACCTGCTCCTCTTCTTCACCAGAAAACTCGCTGATTTCACCGTTCCAGCCAAACCACAATCCACCCGTGCTTTTCAGGGCATCAAGGATGCCGACGGCCAAACCGCCTGCACTGGTTTTAGACCCATCTGGCATGGCGACACGGTTAGATACAACCACTAAACGACTCATAACCTAAACTCCTTACCGACGTTGTCTTGCTCTAATAGTAATAATGTTTTTTCCAGCCAGCCGTAAACCGCATCGACATCAGTAAGCCGATAATGGGCCTGACTGGGACCTTCACCGACCTTAATCGAGATGCCCTGCTGCGCGTTAACCGCCACAAAGCCCTTCTCGTCGGTCAAATCGTCACCGATAAAAACGGGGGTACGTCCGGCAAACGGGGCCTGCTGCATAAGGTCGCTAATCGCAGCACCCTTATCGATGCCTGCCGGTTTAATTTCAACGACACATTTCCCCGGCTGCAGAGCCAGTCCGGGAAAACGCTTCACGGACTGTTCGGCCAGTCGCATCACATCCTGCTCATGCTGCATCGCCTGGCGATAGTGGAGTGCAAAGGCCATGCCTTTTACCTCCAGCTGCGTACCAGGCCAGCCTGCCATGGCATCCTGCAGTTCCTGCCGGAGCGCCTGCTCGACCTCGGCGGGCAGGCTGATACGATGCAGCTCACCCTGCGCATTGCGGCGCTCTGCACCATGGACGCCCGCAGCGGGTCCGTGCCAGGGCGCGGCCAGCGCATCAAGCTGTGCAATGGGTCTGCCGGAAACCAGCGCGAGGGCGCCCTGACAATGGTCAGAAAGCTGTTGCAGTTGCGCGATGACCTGCTGAGGAATGAATACCGCTTCGGGACGGGACTGTATCGCTGCCAGCGTGCCGTCGACATCAAAAAAGAAGGCGTACTGTCCGCTGCGTAATGCCGGATACGTGGGATGTGTCTCTTCCACCTGGGTCACGTCACTTCTCCTGAAAATCAGATTTAATAAAACATTGAGTTGAAACAAGAATGTCCTGACGCAGTCAGGTCAGCAAGCGGGAAATTCTGATAAAGCGGTGATTGAGGGGCAAAGCTGGGTGAATAGATAGGTCACTCTCCTCAAACGTGCAAACGCGTTGCTGACAATACTGACTCACTGAGAACATCTTCAGATTAAGTGTAGTCATTAATAGGGGTAATGCCAGAAAGATGCACTTTTCATGCCAGCCGCTGCGGTTAAGTAAGCAGAAAAGTAGCCCAGACAGG
>Ga0157366_1000017_pt1 | contig 113604 bp, 84 predicted proteins | sample AttbisABBM1_FD_113149 | JGI IMG/M metagenome (GOLD analysis project Ga0157366, IMG submission 113149) | Fungus gardens microbial communities from leaf cutter ant in Botucatu, State of São Paulo, Brazil - Atta bisphaerica ABBM1 | ecosystem: Host-associated > Fungi > Mycelium > Unclassified ...
GCCGAACTCAGAAGTGAAACGCCGTAGCGCCGATGGTAGTGTGGGGTCTCCCCATGCGAGAGTAGGGAACTGCCAGGCATCAAATAAGAAAAGGCCATCCTTCGGGATGGCCTTTTTGCTTTGGTTTAAAAAAACTGATACTGATTTAGTATCACACTCCATTACTCCATTACTCCATTACTCCATTACTCCATTACTCCATTACTCCATTACCGAGCCACCCTGAAACATTTTCAACTACCATATGTACAGCTCGACATTTCTTATGCATCACGTTATCTTCAGGCATCTGGATGTCTAAACGTATAAACGTATGTAGTGAGGAAGCTGAACATGCCGATCAGGGTGCCCGATGAATTACCAGCAGTGAATTTTCTGCGTAACGAGAATGTTTTTGTTATGGCCTCTTCTCGTGCCAGTACTCAGAATATCCGTCCGTTAAAGGTGCTGGTTCTTAATCTGATGCCGAAAAAGATCGAAACTGAAAACCAGTTTCTGCGCCTGCTTTCAAACTCCCCATTACAGATTGATATTCAACTTCTGCGCATCGACAGCCGTGAATCACGTAATACACCCAGTGAGCACCTGAACAACTTCTATTGTAATTTTGAAGATATTCAACATGATAACTTCGATGGGTTGATTGTGACGGGCGCACCACTTGGACTGGTTGATTTCTGTGATGTGGCTTACTGGCCGCAGATCCACCAGGTATTGCACTGGGCGCGTGAGCACGTTACTTCTACTTTATTCGTGTGTTGGGCGGTGCAGGCAGCGTTAAATATTCTGTATGGCATCCCTAAACAGACCCGGGAAAACAAACTGTCTGGTGTCTTTGAGCATCAAATCCTGCATCCCCACGCATTATTAACTCGTGGCTTTGATGATACTTTCCTGGCTCCGCATTCCCGCTATGCTGATTTTCCTGCTCAGGTATTACGTGATTACACCGATCTGGATATTTTTGCTGAATCTGAAACCACAGGGGCTTATTTATTTGCCAGCAAAGATAAGCGTCTGGTATTTGTTACTGGCCATCCGGAATATGATGCATTGACACTATCGGGAGAATATCACCGTGACTATGATGCAGGCTTGAATCCTGAAATCCCTTACAACTATTTCCCACAGAATAACCCTGAACTTCCCCCTCGAGCGAGCTGGAGAAGTCACGGTAACTTGTTATTTTCTAACTGGTTAAACTATTACGTTTATCAGATTACACCGTTTGATTTACGTCATATGAATCCAACGCTGGACTAAGGTTTACGTTTGAGACTAAAACGCGTTGCCAGTGTTATGGGGACGCAATAAAGCGCCAGAACCAGCATTCAGTCACAGATTTGGATATTGTGAAGGGATTTCATCTGCCGCCGCAGCACTGCATCAGTGCTACGGCGACAGTATGACAGGATAAAAATCCTGACGATCAGGTATAAAAATAGCGCACAACATGGAAAAAGACCGGTGCGGCAAAGCAGAGCGAATCAATACGATCCATCATACCGCCGTGTCCTTCCAGCATAGTGCCAAAATCTTTTACCCCCCGGTCGCGCTTGATACCTGACATACACAACCCACCAAGGAAGCCGAGCAGGGTTATCAGGAGCGAAATCAGAAAAGCCTGCCATGGTGCGAAAGGTGTAATCCACCATAATCCCATACCCACCAGACTGGCACTCAGGATCCCACCAACAAACCCCTCGACCGTTTTATTTGGACTGAGCTTTGGCACGATTGGACGTTTGCCCCACAGTTTCCCGAACACATATTGCAGCACATCGGAAATCTGCACCACAATCAGCAGAAACAGCAGTAGCTTAATATTTTGTTGCTCATAACCAGGAATCGACAGCATCAGTAATGCCGGGGCATAGCTAATACAGTAGACAGCAATCATCATACTCCACTGAATTTTCGCTGCACGCTCCAGAAAATGGCTGGTATCACCTGCCAGAGCCAGTCGTGCCGGAATAAACAACCAGGCATAAACCGGGATCAGAATAATAAATGTGCCGTACCACTCCATGCCGACCAGCAGATATTGCAGTGGCAAAATAACGAAGAAGCACCAGAACAGGGCTTCATGATCGCCACGTCGCGTTGGAAGTAGCGTGATGCATTCACGCAATGCGTAAAATGACATCAGCATAAACAGCACTGTCGAACCAACAGGGCCGATGGTCATCGCCAGGACGCAGATAATACACATTACCCACCAGGCACGAATACGTGCATTCAAATTGCTGATAGTGTCGTTTTGCTTAAACTTTGCCAGCACGCCACCAATGAGACTGGCAACCACTAACAGGCCAAACAGGCCGCACAACAGCCAGGTGAGTTCGCTATCCCAGATTTTCATGGTGCAATCGCCTCCAGTGCGGCTTTGGTCCTGTCGAGAAAAGCCTGTTTATCTTCATCTTCTGTTGCTGCAGCTTGCGGTGTGCCAAAGGTGGCGCTGCAGATAATGGGTACCACCAGGCGTGAACCTTTGGGCAGTACGCGATTCAGGTTATCCAGCCATACCGGGATCAGTTCAACCTCCGGATAGGCTTTAGAAAGATGATAAAGACCACTTTTGAAGGCATTCAATTGCTCGCCATTACCACGTGTTCCTTCCGGGAAAAGAATAAGTGAGTGCTTGCTATCAAGCACGTCTTTTAACGGAAGCAGGACATCTTTGGCAGGTGCTGAACGCTCAGTGTCCTGCCCTCCGGAAGGCCGACGTTCAACCAGCACAGCCCCAAAAATACGTAATGCCAGATAACGGCGCAGACGGGAACCCAGCCAGTAATCGGCCGCTGCTACAGGATGGATCTGTGGACGCATCACCGGTGGCAGGCTGGACCAAATGACTAAACCATCAAGATGACTACTGTGATTAGCATAATAAATACGGGGTTTGCCTGGCTGGGGCTCACTGAGCCAGCGGGCGCGGATCCCCGTAAGAAAACGACAAGCAGTCACCAGTATGGTACTGACCAGCCGGCGATCTACTGAGAGCTTTGATTCAGACATCTTCCATGCTCCTTCGATAGGTTCCTTTGCCCATATAAGATCCTTTTCATGGCAGGATTGTTAAATAAAATTCAGCGTGTTATGCAACTGAAAATGTATCATCAGCCATTGCTGTTACCCACAGAAAAGTTGTGCCAGTATGATGTCCTGACAGTTATGGCATCAGGTAACGAGTGAAGGGGCAAGTGTTGTGAGTAACAGAATCGAAGTGCTGCATCAGCAGCTGGCAAAACGCATCATGCTGCTGGATGGCGGTATGGGGACTATGATCCAAAGCTACCGTTTAGAAGAGAAGGATTTTCGCGGTACGCGTTTTGCTGACTGGCCTTCTGACCTTAAAGGTAACAATGACCTGCTGGTGCTGACCCGCCCTGATCTGATTCGTGAGATCCACAACGGTTATCTTGCAGCCGGTGCGGATATTCTGGAAACCAACACCTTTAACTCGACCACAATTGCGATGGCTGATTACCAGATGGAATCGCTGTCGGCAGAGATGAACCGGGTTGCGGCGCAGCTGGCTCGTGCCTGTGCTGATGAGTGGACGGCAAAAACACCGGATCGTCCGCGTTATGTTGCCGGGGTTTTAGGTCCGACGAACCGTACCTGTTCCATCTCCCCGGATGTTAACGATCCGGCATTCCGCAATATTACTTTTGACCAACTGGTCGAAGCCTACCGCGAATCAACCCGGGCACTGGTTGAGGGCGGAGCTGACATCATTATGATCGAAACGGTATTTGATACTTTAAACGCCAAAGCCGCGATTTTCGCGGTACAAACAGAATTTGCAGCGTTGGGTGTTGAATTGCCAGTCATGATCTCCGGCACCATTACTGATGCCTCTGGTCGTACCCTGTCCGGACAAACCACCGAAGCTTTCTATAACTCTCTGCGCCACGCACAACCGCTTTCTTTCGGTCTGAACTGTGCACTGGGGCCAGACGAACTACGCCAATATGTCGCTGAACTGTCACGTATTGCTGAAGGTTACGTCACTGCTCACCCGAATGCCGGATTACCTAATGCCTTTGGTGAATATGATCTGGATGCCAAAACCATGGCAGAGCAGATCGGTGAATGGGCGCAGGCGGGCTTCCTGAACATCGTTGGGGGCTGCTGTGGCACAACGCCAGAGCATATCGCGGCGATGGCCGCTGCGGTTGACGGTGTTGCCCCTCGTCCATTGCCAGCTGTGCCCGTGGCTTGTCGTTTATCGGGTCTGGAGCCGCTGAATATCAGCGCAGATACCTTGTTTGTTAATGTTGGTGAACGTACCAATGTGACAGGTTCGGCAAAATTCAAACGGTTGATTAAAGAAGAAAAATACAGTGAAGCACTGGATGTTGCACGTCAGCAGGTTGAAAGTGGTGCACAGGTTATCGACATCAATATGGATGAAGGGATGCTTGATGCTGAAGCCGCGATGGTGCGTTTCCTTAATCTGATTGCCGGTGAGCCGGATATTGCTCGTGTGCCGATCATGATCGACTCCTCAAAGTGGGATGTGATCGAAAAAGGGCTGAAGTGCATCCAGGGCAAAGGCATTGTTAACTCTATCTCGATGAAAGAAGGGGTGGAGCAATTCCTGCATCATGCTCGTCTGGTGCGTCGTTATGGTGCTGCGGTTGTGGTCATGGCTTTTGATGAGGATGGCCAGGCAGATACCCGCGCGCGCAAAATCGAAATCTGTCGCCGCGCCTATAAACTGCTAACGGAAGAAGTGGGTTTCCCCCCTGAAGATATTATCTTCGATCCGAATATCTTTGCCGTGGCAACGGGGATTGATGAGCACAACAACTACGCGATGGACTTTATCGGTGCCTGTGAAGATATCAAACGTGAACTCCCGCATGCGATGATCTCTGGCGGTGTCTCCAACGTGTCATTCTCCTTCCGGGGTAACGATCCGGTGCGTGAAGCCATCCACGCGGTCTTCCTCTATCACGCTATTCGCAATGGGATGGATATGGGGATTGTTAACGCCGGTCAGTTGGCGATTTATGACGATCTGCCTGAAGAACTGCGTGAAGCGGTAGAAGATGTGATCCAGAACCGCCGTAATGATGCCACCGAAAGAATGCTGGAGCTGGCTGAACGCTATCGTGGCAGCAAAGTGGATGACGGTGACAGCAAGCAGCAGGCGGAATGGCGTAGCTGGGAAGTGGCAAAACGCCTGGAATATTCACTGGTTAAAGGGATCACTGAGTTTATCGAAGAAGATACCGAAGCAGCCCGCCAGCTTGCCGCTCGCCCGATTGAAGTCATTGAAGGGCCGCTGATGGCAGGGATGAACGTAGTTGGTGACCTGTTCGGTGAAGGTAAAATGTTCCTGCCGCAGGTAGTGAAATCTGCCCGTGTGATGAAGCAGGCAGTGGCCTATCTGGAGCCTTATATCGAAGCCAGCAAAGAGAAAGGCAGTAGCAACGGTAAAATTGTGCTGGCAACAGTGAAAGGGGATGTACACGACATCGGTAAAAACATTGTAGGTGTGGTACTGCAATGTAATAACTACGAAATTATCGATCTTGGCGTGATGGTGCCGAGTGACAAAATCCTGAAAACCGCCCGTGAAGTGAACGCTGATATTATCGGTCTGTCCGGTTTGATCACGCCGTCACTGGATGAAATGGTTAACGTGGCAAAAGAGATGGAACGTCAGGGCTTTACCCTGCCATTGTTGATTGGCGGTGCGACGACGTCGAAAGCGCATACGGCAGTGAAAATCGAGCAGAACTACAGCGGCCCAACCGTGTATGTGCAGAATGCTTCCCGTACTGTAGGGGTCGTCTCTTCTCTGTTATCGCCAACCCAGCATGATGATTTTGTGGCGCGTACACGAAAAGAGTACGACACCGTGCGCATTCAACATGCACGTAAAAAGCCACGAACTCCGCCTGTCAGTCTGCAGGTTGCCCGGGATAACGCTTTGGCCTTTGACTGGGAAAATTACACACCACCTGTAGCTCACAGACTGGGTGTAAGCGAAGTGAGTGCTAACATCGAAACGCTGCGCAACTACATCGACTGGACACCATTCTTTATGACCTGGTCGCTGGCGGGTAAATATCCCCGTATCCTGGAAGATGAAGTCGTGGGAGAAGAAGCAAAACGCCTGTTTGCTGATGCTAATGCCATGCTGGATAAGCTCAGTGCGGATGGCACGCTCAATCCGCGTGGTGTAGTGGGCATCTTCCCGGCTAACCGCGTGGGAGATGATATTGAAATCTACAGCGATGAGTCCCGAACTCAGGTTCTGCAAGTGAGTCATCACTTACGCCAGCAGACCGAGAAAAAGGACTTTCCGAACTACTGTCTGGCTGATTTTGTCGCACCGAAATCCAGTGGTAAAGCCGACTACCTTGGGGCGTTTGCTGTAACCGGTGGACTGGAAGAGGACGCCCTGGCTGAAGCCTATGAAGCCCGGCATGATGACTATAATAAGATTATGGTCAAAGCACTGGCTGACCGTCTGGCCGAAGGTTTTGCTGAATATCTGCATGAGCGGGTGCGTAAGGTGATTTGGGGCTTTGCGCCCACAGAAAACCTGAGTAACGAGGAGTTGATCCGCGAAAACTATCAGGGTATCCGTCCGGCTCCTGGCTACCCGGCTTGTCCTGAACATACTGAGAAAGCGACGATCTGGCATCTGCTGGATGTGGAAGCGAAAACGGGGATGAAGCTGACAGAGTCCTTTGCGATGTGGCCTGGCGCTGCGGTCTCGGGCTGGTACTTCAGCCACCCGGACAGTAAGTATTTTGCGGTCGCCCAGCTACAGCGTGACCAGATTGAAGATTATGCTCAGCGTAAGAAGATGCCGGTCAGTGAAGTGGAACGCTGGCTGGCGGCAAACCTGGGATATGATGCGGACTAATTCTCCATAATTTCTGCATCTCACAGACAACAGGCCTGACTGGCCTGTTGTCATAAAATAGTCACTGTCGCAGGATAGATTGAGCCGCTCCTTGATAACTCTCAAATGATAAGGTCAGGCGATGAAAACCATTCTGGTCATACTGGACGGGCTTAATTTTCAGGTTGCCCGGGATACAATGGGGTATCTGCAGGCAGAGTGTGCAGAAGGTAATGGTGCACTCTACCAAATGACCTGTGAGCTACCGTCGCTGTCGCGACCGCTCTATGAATGCATTCTTACCGGAGTAGTGCCAGTACAAAGCGGTATTATTCACAACGGTGTGAGTCGCCTGAGTACGCAGCGCAGTATTTTTCATTATGCCCGAGCAGGTGGTCTGGTAACCGCAGCTGCGGCTTATCACTGGTTCAGTGAATTGTATAATCGCACGCCGTTTATCGCTGCCCGTGATCGCCATACAGTAACGCCAGATTTGCCGATCCAGTATGGACATTTTTATTCCGATGATAGTTATCCGGACTCCCACCTGTTTGAAGATGCGGAAAGTTTGCGGCTGAGCCATCAGCCTGATTTTCTGCTGATCCACCCAATGAATATTGATGATACCGGGCATAAGCACGGATTTTCCTCTTCGCAATACCGTAACCGGGCGCGTATGGCTGATGGTTATCTGTCACAGTGGATGCCGGAGTGGTTGCAGCAGGGCTATCAGGTGATGGTCACAGCGGATCATGGTATGAATGATGATCGTAGCCACGGTGGTATTTTGCCGGAAGAGACACAAGTCCCGCTGTTTGTTTTTGGCTCCGCCTTTTCGATGAGGCCGGATGCTGCACCGAAACAAACCGAGCTTTGCGGCACTCTCTGCCAGATTCTTGGTGTCGCTCATGACAAACCCATCTGCACATCATTGTTATAACAGGGGCACGCACAGCGCAAAACCAGCACATCGCTGAGTGAATGTGAGGGAAACACCCTGTGTGGGAAAGTTCTCAGACATCGCCATGATCAAAAAGATTTTTCCAGATATCAGCTAAACTTACGTCTGTAAGACAGCCGGCATAAGGTGCTGGCTTGTGGGAATTGAAACAGATCGTATAAGGATGATATCTGGTGTTAACTCTGTTAAATCTTCTCTCTGCGGTGGCACTCCTGGTGTGGGGAACTCACATTGTGCGTACCGGCATTATGCGTATCTATGGTGCCGATTTGCGTCGGGTGCTTAGCCGCAGTATAGAGAAAAAGCCGATGGCGTTTCTTGCCGGAATCGGCGTGACCGCATTGGTACAAAGTAGTAATGCAACGACATTGCTGGTGACTTCATTTGTTGCTCAGGATCTGGTAGGACTGACGCCTGCGCTGGTGGTGATTCTTGGGGCTGATGTCGGGACGGCACTGATGGCGCGTATCCTGACCTTCGATCTTTCCTGGTTGTCACCGCTGTTTATCTTCCTTGGCGTGGTGTTCTTCCTCAGTCGTAAGCAAACCCGTGCCGGGCAACTGGGACGAACCAGTATTGGTCTGGGCTTGATCCTGTTATCTCTGCAACTGATTGTGGCTTCTGCTGCTCCAGTAACTCAGGCGGCGGGTGTCAAAGTGGTCTTTTCGTCGCTGACTGGCGATGTCATGCTGGATGCATTAATTGGTGCTGTTTTTGCCATTATCAGTTATTCCAGTCTGGCTGCTGTGCTGATCACTGCGACTCTGACGGCTACAGGAGTCATCTCCTTTAAGGTTGCACTGTGTCTGGTTATTGGCGCTAACCTTGGCAGTGGATTGCTGGCGATGCTGAATAACAGTACGTCAAATGCGGCAGGAAAACGAGTCGCCCTTGGCAGCCTGTTATTTAAATTTATTGGTTCGCTACTGGTATTGCCATTTGTTGATCTGCTGGCTGGATGGTTAGTGAAACTGCCAACCAGCAATGAAGAGTTGGTGATCTTTTTCCACGTGTTCTACAACCTGATCCGCTGCCTGATTATGGTGCCATTTGCGGGGGCCATGGCTGAGTTGTGTAAACGGCTTATTCGTGAAGAACCGGAAACCGAGCTACGGTTAAAACCCAGACACCTTGATACCAGCGCGCTGGATACCCCGGCACTGGCACTGGCGAATGCTGCCCGTGAAACCCTGAGAATGGGCGATGTGCTGGAACAGATGCTGACAACCTTCGGCAAAGTCATTCATGGTGAGATGCGTGAAGATCGGGAAATCCGCAAACTGGATGACGATGTTGATGTGCTGTATACCGCCATCAAGCTCTATCTGGCACGGATGCCAAAAGAGGATCTGCCGGAAGAAGATTCACACCGTTGGGCGGAGATCATTGAAATGTCGCTCAACCTGGAGCAATCCGGCGATATCATTGAGCGTATGAGCGGCGACGTGGCGAATAAATCACTGACTGCACAACGTGCATTTTCCATGGAAGGGATGGAAGAACTGAATACGCAACTGGAGCAGCTAACCAATAACCTGCGTCTTAGCTTGTCAGTGTTTCTCTCCCGTGATTTGGCCAGTGCAAAGCGATTACGTCGTTCCAAACATCGCTTCCGTATTATCAACCGTCGTTATTCGTATGCGCATGTTGCCCGTTTGCATCAGCAAAATGTACAAAGCATTGAAACCAGCTCACTGCATCTGGGATTGCTGGGGGATATGAAACGCCTGAATTCGTTATTCTGTGCAGTGGCGTATAGCGTGCTGGAACAGGCGGATGATGACGATGAGAATGAATGATGGATGCACGGTAAACCGGCGTGGGTATAAGCCATCACCGGCATAAAATAAATAAGGGGGCAGCGTATATCTGCCCCCTTATCGCATTCCGTTCAGCCATATGGGCATTTTGCTATGGTTTGCCCGGATGATGGCATCAGAACGTTGCTACTTCTTCTTCGCTTTAATCGGCTTGCCCGACCAGTAACCCGCAAGCAGTGAACCTGACAGGTTATGCCAGACGGAAAACAGTGCGCCTGGCAGTGCGGCTAGCGGAGTAAAATAGATTTTACCCAGTGTGGCTGCCAGACCGGAGTTCTGCATACCGACTTCCAGCGCCAGCGTGCGGCAGGTGGACTCATCAAAGCCAAACAACTTACCACCCCAGTATCCACCCAGCAGACCAATGGCGTTATGCAGGATCACCGCGGCAATCACGACCAGGCCAACCGAGCCAATAAAGCTCTGACTACCGGCTACAACAGCACTGATAATCAGCAAAATACAGACCATGGAAAATGCAGGTAAATATGGCTCCACACGTTTTACCAGGCCGTTCAATGTGTGATGGATAATCAGGCCAAGACCAATGGGTACTACAACGATCTGCACAATACTCAACAGCATCCCCACCACATCGACCTGGATATTCGTATCAACATAGAGTTTGGTCAGCAGTGGGGTGGCAAATACGCCAACCAGAGCAGAAACGGAAGAAATGGTCACTGACAAAGCCACATCGCCTTTCGCCAGGTAGATCATCACGTTGGAGGCCGTACCGCTGGCAACGCTACCGACAAGGATCATTCCGGCAGAAAGGTCTGGTGGCATATGAAACAGTTTTGCCAGCCCCCATGCTGCCAGTGGCATCACCAGATAGTGCAGGAATGTCCCGGCGATAACCGGAGCCGGACGTGTCAGTACGCGTTTAAAGTCATCCACATTCAGGGTAACGCCCATACCAAACATAATCAGCATCAGCAGCCAGGTGACATAAGGCCCGATGCCAGTAAAGCTGGCTGGCGTGTAATAAGCCGCGACAGAGAGCAGGACTGCCCAGAGAGGAAACAGTCGGGTAATGATTGCAAGCATAGAAAAGTATCCTTTTTATCCCCTTCTTGCATCGCAACAGGTGGCATCGATCATCAAACTCAATGCACATATGTTGTGCTGCGGGGCGAGTATGTTGTGTTATTTATCTGAAAAATTGCCATAGCACAGACGGACTTACCGGAACGGGGTAAATACGACCAGTAACATCATATACACAAAAAAAGGGAGTTGGGCCAGTGTTCACTGGCCCAGAGAGGGATTACTCGAACAGATTGCGGTGCAGTTCCTGTACCACTTTTTCTGCATCCTGTCCTGGAACCAGGAAGCAAAGGTTATAACTGCTGGCGCCATAACAGATCATGCGCAGGTTGAAGGGTTCCAGTGCGCCGAAGACTTCTTTGCCAACGCCACGGGCTTTGGACAACTCGTTACCGATAATGGCGACCAGCGCCAGATCCTCTTCCACTTCCACCCGGCACAGTGAAGAGAGCTCTGTCAGCAGTGCCTGTGTCAGCAGGCTGTCGCCTGTTGAGGTTGAACCTGTCGTATCCAGGGTCAGCGCCACACTCACTTCAGAAGTGGTAATCAGATCAACAGAGATATGATGGCGCGCCAGAATATTAAACACTTCCGCCAGGAAGCCGCGTGCATGCAGCATATTCAGGCTGTTTAATGTCAGCAGCGTTTGCTTACGGCGCAAAGCCAGCGCACGGAATAGCGGTGGACTCCCGGTTTTATTACTCACCATAGTACCGCCAGCTGCGGGATCTTTACTTGAACCAACAAAGACCGGAATATCACTACGCACAGCGGGTAGTAATGTTGCTGGATGCAGCACTTTCGCTCCGAAGGTTGCCATCTCGGCGGCTTCTTCGAAGGTGATCACGTCAATACGTTTAGCGGTAGGAACAACACGGGGATCGGTGGTGTAAATGCCTGGCACATCTGTCCAGATATCGACGCGGCTGGCGCGTAAAGCTTCGCCCAGCAGCGCTGCGGTATAGTCGCTACCACCGCGCCCCAGAGTCGTAGTGCGGCCTTTGGCTTCACTGCCGATAAAACCCTGAGTTACAACCAGAGCTTCCTGAAGGCGCGGCTGCAATTGTGCTGAGGCCAGCTCAGCCAGCGTCGCCACTTCGGGTTCCGCACGACCAAAACGATCAGAGGTGCGCATCACTTTACGTACATCAAACCACTGTGCTGTGACATCACGCTGACGAAGAATTTCAACAAACAGCAGAGTGGACATTAACTCACCGTGACTGACCAGTTCATCAGTCAACGCGGCTGAAGTTGCCAGTGCCGCCGCTTCGGACAGCATGGCAATATTTTCCAGCATGCGATCGATCTCTTCACGGATCACATCACCCTGCTGTAATTGTTCAATAATGGCGTACTGGATACGACGAATATCATCCAGCAGAACCGCACGTTGCTCTGCATCCCGACCTTCAGCCAGGGCGACCAGTAAGTTGGTTACACCCGCAGATGCAGAAAGGACCACCAGACGAACATCAGGATTAGACAGCACTACATCAGCGCTGCGGTTCATAGCAGCGAAGTCGGCAACGCTGGTGCCACCAAATTTCGCTACGATTAAATTCTGAGACATTACAGTGACTACCTCGTGTCAGGTTTTTCTTTTAACCTGGGAACTAAGGAAGGAGTAGAAATGAGGAACATCACCAGGATATAACCCGTTAACATCCCTCTTCTGGCTTACGCATGTATGCGCCTATTGAACCAGTAGAAATATCGGGTTATAGGGGTGGTGTCAACGCTGGAAGGCCTATGATTACTCATTTTCCTTATGACTTAAGCAATATCACCATTGCTAATCATTACCGGGCAAAAATGCACCACAGCGTCGTCATCTCAGCATTTATCCGCACGAGACGGGCTATAAATTTTTTTCTTTAGTCGTCATACTGAAACGCTTAGTGGGAATGATCCTCACCAACAGAATGCGAAATTCCGCCCGGACGCGCCGCAGTTCTTCTGCTGTTGATAGTTGTAGCCTGTTACAGGAAAAGGGGGAGTCAGGCCCCATTAACGGGTACGATGCTGTCCGATCTGATGTACGATTCTTAAATAAAAAGAGTGTGTTGCTATGAAAAATATCAATCCGACACAAACCGCTGCATGGCAAGCTTTGCAGCAGCATTTTGAACAAATGAAAGATGTTCAGATTGCTGATCTCTTCGCCAGTGATAGCAACCGGTTTGCCGCGTTCTCCGCTACGTTTGACGATCAGATGCTGGTCGATTTTTCTAAAAACCGTATCACCACTGAAACCCTGGAGAAGCTGCAAGCGCTGGCAAAAGAAACCGAATTGCAGGATGCGATCAGATCAATGTTCTCGGGTGAGAAGATCAACCGTACTGAAGATCGTGCAGTACTGCATGTTGCATTACGTAATCGCAGTAATACCCCTATCCTGGTGGATGGCAAAGATGTGATGCCAGAAGTCAATGCCGTACTGGCGAAGATGAAAAGCTTCTCTGAGCGCATCATCAGCGGTGAATGGAAAGGTTTTACCGGAAAAGCGATTACTGATGTGGTAAACATTGGTATTGGTGGTTCTGATTTGGGCCCCTTTATGGTTACCGAAGCGCTGCGTCCTTACAAAAATCACCTGAACATGCATTTCGTTTCCAATGTTGATGGCACGCATATCGCGGAGACGTTGAAAGAACTGAACCCGGAAACCACGCTGTTCCTCGTGGCGTCTAAAACCTTCACTACGCAGGAAACCATGACCAACGCCCACAGTGCGCGTGACTGGTTCCTTGCAGCGGGTCGTCAGGAAGATGTGGCGAAACACTTTGCTGCACTGTCAACCAATGCAACAGCAGTGGCTGAATTCGGTATTGATACCGATAACATGTTTGAATTCTGGGACTGGGTGGGTGGCCGTTACTCACTGTGGTCGGCGATTGGTCTGTCGATTGTGCTGTCTGTTGGTTTCGAAAACTTCGAAAAACTGCTGAGCGGCGCACATGCTATGGACCGCCACTTTGCTGAAACTCCGGCAGAGAAAAACCTGCCAGTGCTGCTGGCGCTGATTGGTATCTGGTACAACAACTTCTTTGGTGCTGAAACTGAAGCCATTCTGCCTTATGACCAGTATATGCACCGTTTCTCTGCTTACTTCCAGCAGGGCAATATGGAGTCTAACGGTAAATATGTTGACCGTAATGGCAATGCTGTGTCTTACCAAACTGGCCCGATTATCTGGGGTGAACCGGGTACTAACGGCCAGCATGCGTTTTATCAGTTGATCCATCAGGGAACCAAAGTGGTGCCATGCGACTTTATTGCTCCGGCCATTTCGCATAACAAACTGGGCGATCATCACAGCAAACTGCTGTCAAACTTCTTCGCACAGACTGAAGCCCTGGCGTTCGGTAAATCTCGTGAAGTGGTGGAAAAAGAGTTTACGGATGCCGGTAAGACAGCCAGCGCTGTTGAGCATATTGTGCCGTTCAAAGTGTTTGAAGGTAACCGTCCAACGAACTCCATTCTGCTGCGTGAGATTACGCCATATAGCCTGGGTGCATTGATCGCCCTGTATGAACACAAAATCTTCACCCAGGGAGCCATTCTGAATATCTTCACCTTCGATCAGTGGGGTGTGGAGCTGGGTAAACAGCTGGCAAACCGTATTCTGCCAGAACTGGAAGGGAATGAGCAGGTTAGCAGTCATGACAGCTCAACGAATGCTCTGATTAATCGCTATAAATCCTGGCGCTAATTATTCACTCTGCGCTAAATAGCCTGCTGTCTTGAGCGGCAGGCTAATGGAATCTAATCCCACCCTGTGAGTTGTAAAACTGGCAGGGTGTTTTTTCACCCTCTACCCAGTTTACATCAGGGTTCCTGCATCCTTTCTTCCTTCCATGGATAGGGTTTTTTCTTAAATTCGCCAAAGTTCATCGCTAATTGGTAGGATTTTTCCTAAAAAAATAGTGTGTAAGTGTGAGTTTCATCCAGATAACACATTTATTTTTTCACAATAACTTTATGATTTTAAAGTTTTTATGTTATTTTTTAACGCGTAAAAATACGCTACTATCATAAAAAGTTATTTTAACAGCATAACGCAGCATTTAAGGTGTTGTTGGTGTTTTGTTTTTTTATTTTTCAATTCATTAGTTTTTAATTCTATCTTTTATCAATTTGTTGCAATTTTTAGTGCAAAAGGCTGTTTTGTCTCACTCCGGAGCAGACGCTGATTTTTGCATGTTAATTCCTCATAATGGACATTGCCAGGAACCATTCAGGCCCTGGTGTCCATTCGTTTTGAAGGGAAGTGTAATGAAAAAAATCTTATGTGCTGCTGCAGCAGTAGTGTACCTGGCTAGCGCATCCGCTGCTTTCGCAGCAGATGGTGCTGGTAAAAGTGCTGCTGGTCTGTCTGAAGGCGCAACGACTGCTATCGGTGTTGGTGCAGTAGCTGCGTTTGCAGGTATTGCGCTGGCTGCGTCAAACAGTGGTGGTTCCAGCACTGGAACCTCGACTTCGACGACTACCACTACAAGTCGTTAAGTTTCAAAATTAATCATAACCACACGCAAGTGTGGTTATTTTCATATTGCTTTTTTTAAGCTCAGGGATCCCACCGGTGCGAAACCTATCACTGCTGTTGCTCTGCCTGTTGCTTCAGGCCTGTACACAAACTCAAAAAGGACTGGGTGAAACCTTTAAGCTTGCTTTCCAGGGCGAAGATGACATCCATTTGACCAATAATCAGATTGCGAATATCCCCTATGCCAGCATGTATCTGCGTCTCGACGGTGGTCGGCAGCTTTTTGTTGTGCTGGGCTATGATGAAGATGGTCAGCAAAAATGGATCACTCAGGACCGGGCGATGGTGGTGATTCAGAATGGTCGTTTGGTGAAAACCCTTGGACTGGCTGATAACCTCAATGACGTGACAAACCTGCAACAGGATCCGCTACACTCGCCACTGCGACTGACAGAAGGCGCAAGCTGGACACGTATTCTCAGCTGGACTGAGAAGGGACAGATCCGCACAGGTACTGCGGTCTCTCACTTTACCCGACAGAAAGATGAAGTGCTGGATCTCGCTGGCCAGAAAGTTGCCTGCCGTGTCTGGCAGGAAGATGTGCAACTGACTGAGAGTGGAAAATCCTGGCATAACACCTTCTGGATTGATACCACCAGCGGAGAGATCCGCCAGGCTGAACAAACGCTGGGAGCGGATTATTTCCCTGTCACAACCACTATTTTGAAACCTGCGACATCATGAAAAAAATCACAACTCTTTTCGCAGGGATAGTGGCATCGCTGTCGCTGCAGGCCCTGGCTGACAGCCAGGTCACCATCTATTCTCCAGGGCAGTCACAAACTGCCGTCATCAGCCATGTAAACGATTTGGAGCAACTGGTCACCAACCCGGCACTGCAGGGTAAAACCTGGTGGCCTGGCACCGTTATTAGTGAAAAACTGGCAACATCGGTGGCATTACGTCAACAGCAGGAGCTGGTGGCACGTTTGCAGGCCTGGCGTGATACGTTGCGTAGTGACAATGATCTCGCCGAAGCGGCTGTTGTTGAGAATGTGCGTCAGCAGATTTCCTCGCTGAAGGTCACCGGACGTCAGCCAGTCAACCTTGATCCTGACTGGGTACGGATACAACCACAGGGTAACCGTCGTCTGGAGGGAGAGTACAGCGTTTATACAATGGCGAAACCGTCTTCAGTCAGGCTGGCCGGAGCGGTGGATGGTGCCGGAACCACGCCGTGGGTACCTGGTCGTACCGTTTCTGAATATCTGGATGGTCGTGAACATCAGAGTGGTGCAGAACGCAATATTGCGTTGGTGATCTCCCCTGAAGGTAACGTTACCGAAGTGCCTGTTGCCTACTGGAATCGTCGTCACGCAGAACTGGAAGCGGGCAGTACTCTCTTTATTGGTTTCTCCTCCTGGGCGCTGCCAGGCAACCTTGCTGACCTCAACCAACAGATCGTTTCTGTTCTGACGCACCGGATCCCTGACTGATGAAAAAACGTTACCTTCTCAGCCTGTTATCACTTTCTGTTGCCTGTGCCTGCCAGGCTCAGGCGGCTTCTTATCCTGAACCGATCGGGCCGTCTCAGTCCGATTTCGGTGGTGTTGGTCTGTTGCAGGTGCCAACGGCGCGTATGGCGAAAGAGGGGGAATTCAGCCTCAACTATCGCTACAACGATCAATATCGTTTCTATTCTGCATCGGTCCAGCTGTTCCCGTGGCTGGACACCACCGTGCGCTATACCGATGTAAGAACACGCAAATACAGCCCGTACGAAGATTTTAGTGGTAACCAAACCTATAAAGATAAATCTTTCGATCTGAAACTGCGCCTGTGGGAAGAGAATTACTGGCTACCTGAAGTCTCTATCGGTAAGCGTGATATCGGCGGTACTGGACTGTTCGACAGTGAATACCTGGTAGGAACCAAAGCCTGGGGACCGTTTGATTTTACCCTGGGACTGGGCTGGGGTTATCTGGGCAACAGCGGCAATGTGACTAACCCGTTTTGTAGCGCCAGTGACAAATACTGCCATCGTCCCGCTGGTCACCGTACAGCCGGTTCGATCAGTCTGGGCGATTCATTTAAAGGGCCAGCAGCGATCTTCGGTGGTATTGAATACCAAACACCGTGGCAGCCACTGCGTCTGAAAATGGAGTATGAAGGCAACAATTATCAGGATGATTTTGCCGGTAAGCTGGATCAGAAAAGCAAAGTGAACGTTGGGGCGATCTATCGTATTACCGACTGGGCTGATGTGAATGTCAGCTATGAACGTGGTAATACCCTGATGGCGGGCTTCACCCTGCGTTCTAACTTTAACGAGCTGACGCAGCGGCATTTTGATCAACCAAAACCGGCATATGCTCCGCAACCGCAGGGACGTTTCCTGGATTCTACGGTAACGGCTTCGCAGTTGACTGATCTGAAATACAACGCCGGACTTGATGCACCACACATTCAGTTGAAAGGCAAAACGCTGTATGCCAGCGGTGAACAGACCAAGTATCGTGATAACCAGGAAGGAATTGATCGTGCCAACGTGATTCTGGCGAACCATCTGCCAGAAGGTGTTGATACTATCGAGCTGACTGAGCAGCGTAAAAATATGCCGCAGGTTACCACGAAAACGGATGTTGCCAGCCTGCAACGCCAGTTGAACGGTTATGCTCTGGGCCATGAAGAAACGTTACAGCAGCAGCGTATTAACCCGGATATACCGGAGCATACCGAGCAGGGTTACTATATTGATGGTCGCCGTTTTGACTACAACCTGTCGCCATCACTGAACCAGTCTGTTGGGGGTTCAGAAAACTTCTATATGTACCAGATTGGGGTAACGGCGAATGCTAACTACTGGCTCACCGATCACCTTCTGCTTGATGGCAGCCTGTTCTTCAACTTGCTGAATAACTACGATCAGTTCAAATATACCGCACCTCCGGGCGATTCCACGCTGCCGCGTGTACGTACTCATGTTCGTGAATATGTCGGTAATGATGTCTACGTCAATAACCTGCAAGCCAACTATTTGCACTATCTGGGTGGTGACTTCTACGGTCAGGCGTACGGCGGCTATCTGGAAACGATGTTTGGTGGTGTCGGTGGTGAACTGCTGTATCGTCCGCTGGATACGAACTGGGCGGTTGGTGTGGATGCCAACTACGTCAAGCAACGTGACTGGGACAACATGATGAAGTTCACCAGCTACAATGCCGTTGTTGGTAACCTCACCGCTTACTGGCAGCCAACGTTTATGAATAATGTGTTGGTTAAAGCCAGTGTGGGTCAGTACCTTGCGAAGGATAAGGGTGCTACCGTCGATATCTCCAAACAATTTGACAGTGGTGTTCTGGTTGGGGTTTACGCGACCAAAACGAATGTGTCGTCGAAAGACTACGGTGAAGGTGACTTTACTAAAGGCTTCTACATCACTGTGCCGATGGATCTGTTCAGTGTTCGCCCAACCCGCAGCAAGGCAACAATCCACTGGACGCCGTTGACACGTGATGGTGGCCAGATGCTGGGACGTCAGTATGAACTCTATAATATGACGTCTGATCGCGATCATAACTTCCGATAAGCGTTTGCATCATCATGCAGCGGGCCATCAGATGGCCCGTTTTTTATTGTCTGGACGAAAAAAAACAGGCGACCTTTCGGCCGCCTGAAGGCAAAACACAGGATGTATCGAAGGTACAACAACGTGGCAAATAACCGGGATTAGCCCTTCACGCCGCCAGAGGTTAAACCGCTGACCAGCCAGCGCTGAGCAATAATAAACACCAGGGTGATCGGCAGAGCTGACAACACTGCTGCTGCTGCAAAATCACCCCATAAGTAGTTCTGTGGATTGAGGTACTGCTGCATCCCGACCGCCAGCGTATAGCTGTTTACGTCACGCAGTAGCAGTGAGGCAACCGGCACTTCGGTAACGGCCGCGATAAACGACAGAATAAACACTACCGCCAGAATCGGGACGGAGAGCGGCAGCAGGATCAGACGGAAGGCCTGCCACGGTGTGGCGCCATCCAGTGCTGCTGCTTCTTCCAGTGAACCGTCGATGGTTTCGAAATAGCCTTTAATAGTCCAGACATGCAGGGCAATCCCACCAAGATAGGCGAAGATCAATCCGGCATGTGTGTTAAGACCAATAAACGGCAGATACTGCCCCAGACGATCAAATAACGCATACAGTGCCACCAGCGACAGGACGGCCGGGAACATCTGGAAAATCAGCATGCCTTTCAGTAACGTGCTTTTACCACGAAAACGCATACGGGCAAAGGCATAGGCACAGGTTGTGGAGAGGGCAACAATGCCTGTGGCACTGATTGCAGCGACTTTAACCGAGTTCCACAACCACAGTAATACTGGAAAGGGCGGCGGTGTGATGCTGCCATTTTCATTGATCACCGGGATGCCAAGCGCCAGTTTCCAGTGATCCCCGGAAATATGATCTGGCAATAGCGAGCCGATGGCGTAATTACCCGGCCGCAGTGAAATCGCCAGTACCATTAGCAGCGGGTACATAATCAACGCGACAAACACCAGCAGCAACAGATGGCTCAGTAGCAGACGTAGTTTCTGCGATTTAGGTTGGACGATTGCCATGTTTTACCTCATTCAACGTTGATACGGGTGGCTTTCAGGTTCAGTACTGCCAGGCCCCCTACCAGCAGGAAGATCAGAGTGGCAATTGCTGCGGCAAGGCCAAAGTCCTGTCCACCACCGCCCTCAAAGGCGATACGCCAGGTATAACTTACCAGCAGGTCGGTATAACCCGCCGGCGTCGTTGTGCCGAGTCGATCCGGGCCACCGTTGGTCAGCAACTGAATCAACACAAAGTTATTAAAGTTAAACGCAAAGCTGGCAATCATCAGTGGCGTCAGCGGTTTCATTAACAGCGGTAGCGTGATGCGGAAGAAATTCTGCACCGCAGTGGCACCGTCCAGCGCTGATGCTTCATACAGATCATCCGGTATCGCTTTCAGCAGTCCCATACAGAGGATCATCATATAGGGATAACCCAGCCAGGTATTGACCACCACCAGCATGGTACGAGCCAGAGCAGGATCACTGAACCAGGCGGGTTTCAGGCCAAACAAAGCATTCAGCATCATATTGATTTCGCCAAAGCTCTGATTGAACAGCCCTTTAAAAATCAGAATCGAAATAAAAGCTGGGACAGCATAAGGCAGGATCAATAGCAGACGATAAACCGCCCGGCCTTTTAATGCTTCCCACTGCATCAGACAAGCCAGCACCATACCGACTGCGGTGGTCAGAAATACGGTCAGCAGCGAGAACACCAGCGTCCAGATAAAGATGGAGATAAAGGGCTTCTGAATACCGTCATCGGTCATGACCTGCAGGAAGTTTTTCCAGCCGATACTCACGGTATAACCTGGGCTCAGTCGTTCGCTGCTCCACTGCTGGTTCGCATCTTTCGCCTGATAAAACCCGATTTCATCATTTGGCCAGTAAGTTGTACCGCTTTGCTGATTTGTCAGGCTGCCATCGGCTGCCAGTTTATACAGAGGCTGTGTACCAGAAAACTGGCGCAGAGAGCTCATGCGGACATGGCTGCCATCAGGCAGGCTGGCAGTCAATTGTCCTAAGGCCTGGCGGTTTTGTGTCACCACACGCAACATGGCGCGTTCACCGGCAGGGACATCAGCGCTCTCTTTGAGTATGAGCGTCTGTGGTTTTTTCTCATCAAAACTGAAAGGGGCAGAGAGATAGCTGGGTTTACCTTCAGCCGTCAGTTGTAATATCCACTGATTAGCGCTGGGCCACAGGGTGAAATTATAACGTTCTCCGGCCTGATACTGACGCTCCAGTAGCACCGACTGTGCCCGTTCAAAGGTCAGTTGATTGGTACTGCTGTAGTTAGTAAAGGCAATGGCAATCGTTGCCGCCAGAGGGAACAGGACAAACAATGCTATCCCGGCAAGTCCGGGATAGACATAGCGCCAGGCACTGGCCCGACGCTGAGCAAAAATCACCAGCCCAACGCTGATGATGATCAGCGTTAGCGCGGCGAACAATACTTCACCTTGTGCGTACATCAGCACAACCAGGTAACCGGTAAACAGTGCAACCAGGGTAATGATCAGCCACTTCAGGCCATGCTTGCCGGCAATGTTCGCCATAGAAATTCCTTACAACGGGGCGGGCGTACCCGCCCGCCGAACAGACCAGAGATTATTTAGTGATACGTGTTTGTGCGTCTTTTAATGCGGCTTCTACCGTCTGACGTCCATTAATGGCATTCAGTACTGCGGTACGTTCGGCATACCAGAACGCACTCATTTGTGGCACGTTTGGCATGATTTCACCCTGTTGGGCGTTCGCCATCGTGGCAGCAATTTTCGGATCCTTAGCCAGCTTCTCCTGCATTGACTTCAGCGCCACGGCCCCCAGAGGTTTATCCGCATTCATCTTCGCCAGGCCATCATCGGTCAGCAGGTAGTTTTCCAGGAACTCTTTTGCCAGCTCTTTATTCGGGCTGGCTGCATTGATCCCCGCGCTCAGCACGCCGACAAAGGGTTTGGATGGCTGACCTTTAAAGGTTGGCAGCAGAGTGACGCCATAATGAATTTTGGCGCTATCAATATTGCTCCAAGCCCACGGGCCGTTAATGGTCATTGCGGTTTCGCCTTTGTTAAAGGCGGCTTCAGCAATGGCAAAATCGGTATCCGCATTCAGATGCTTGTTTTTGATCAGATCAACCAGGAGCTGTAGCCCTTCCAGTGAGCCTTTATTGGCGACACCCACATCTTTCAGATCATAACCGTCCGGGCCTTTTTTAAAGGCATAACCCCCGTTAGCGGCAGTGAGTGGCCAGGTGAAGTAGGGTTCCTGCAGATTAAACATCAGGGCGCTTTTCCCTTTCGCCTTCATCTGCTTATCCAGGGCAGGGATCTCTTCCCAGCTTTTTGGCGGAATGGGCAACAGATCCTTGTTATAAATCAGCGATAGCGCTTCGGCTGCAATCGGATAACCAATCAACTTGCCGTTATAACGTTCAGCATCCCAGGTGAAAGGATAGAATTTGTCCTGGAAGGTTTTATCTGGGGAGATCTCAGCCAGCAAGCCCGATTGTGCATAGCCGCCAAAGCGGTCATGGGCCCAGAAAATAATATCCGGACCATCGCCAGTGGCGGCAACCTGCGGGTATTTTTCTTCCAGCTTATCCGGATGTTCGACTGAAACGGTGATACCGGTATCCTGTTCAAATTTCTTACCGACTTCTGCAAGGCCGTTATAGCCTTTATCACCATTGATCCAGATAACCAGTTTGCCTTCTTCGATTTTTGCCTGTGCCAGTGTCGGGAGTAACAAGCCGGAAAGCGTACACAGCAGCAGGGTTTTACTCGCTAATCTGAACTTTGCCATTATTCGTTCCTCTAAGGTATGAAGTCGGTATGTGGATGCAGTCTGCTGTCAGGCGGGAAAAATTGCGTCCTCCTCACTTCTACTCCCCCTGGTCACTTTCTGTGATCGGATTAACAAAAACGCCATTTCTGCGTCTCTGAGCACAAAAAACCCCCCCTGTTTTTGCCAGCGGCATCACGAAATGAGTGTGTCCGTGGCTCATCTCATCCCAGGTCTGTTTACCTCATCCTCCTTTCTCCTCCCCCGTAAAAAATTCCCTGCTGGAGGAGTTACCTTCCCGTGTGATATCGCACACTCCGACCATCAATAGTGAGTGGATGGGAGTGTCGAATGGCCAGCGTAGTGCTGAATAAAGTCACCAAAAAATGGGGTGACGTGGTGGTATCAGATGCGATTGACCTGACGATTGCTGAAGGCGAATTCGTGGTGTTCGTGGGCCCATCTGGCTGTGGTAAGTCAACGTTATTGCGCATGATTGCCGGGCTGGAAGAGATCACTTCAGGCGAATTACTGATCGGTAACCAGCGCATGAATGATGTGCCACCCGCCGGGCGCGGTGTCGGGATGGTATTCCAGTCCTATGCCCTCTATCCCCATCTCACTGTTGCTGAAAACATGTCTTTTGGCCTGAAGCTGGCTGGCGTCGCAAAAGCAGAGATTCAGCAGCGCGTGAACAAAGTCGCTGAAGTTCTGCAACTGGCACACTTACTGGAACGCCAGCCGAAAGCCCTTTCTGGTGGACAGCGTCAGCGCGTGGCAATTGGCCGGACGCTGGTGGCGGAGCCACAGGTTTTTCTGCTGGATGAACCCCTTTCTAATCTTGATGCCGCGCTGCGTGTACAGATGCGTATTGAGATCTCTCGCCTGCACAAACGCCTGCAACGCACCATGATTTACGTCACCCACGATCAGGTGGAAGCGATGACGCTGGCCGACAAAATCGTGGTTCTTGAAGGGGGACGTATTGCCCAGGTGGGTAAACCGCTGGAGCTGTATCACTATCCTGCCAACCGTTTTGTCGCCGGTTTTATCGGCTCGCCAAAAATGAATTTCCTGCCAGTCAAAGTCACCGCAACAGCCATTGAACAGGTACAGATCGAGCTGCCTAATGGGCAGAAGGTCTGGCTATCTGTGGACAGCACAGGTGTACAGCCTGGCAGCAATATGTCACTCGGCATTCGCCCGGAACACTTGCTGCCCAGCGATGTGGCAGATGTCAGTTTGTCCGGTGTGGTTCAGGTTGTCGAACAGCTTGGTCACGAAACTCAGATTCATATCCAGATCCCCGCACTGCGTCAAAACCTGGTCTACCGCCAGGATGATGTGGTGCTGGTAGAAGAAGGTGCTCAGTACACCATCGGCCTGCCGCCGCATCGTTGCCATCTGTTCCGTGAAGATGGCACTGCTTGTCGACGGTTGCATCAGGAGCCCGGTGTTGCAGCACTCAAGACAAAGCAGTGAAAACAGGAGAACAATAATGATGAAGCTGAAGTACCCTCTGGCAGTCGCGATTGCAATGGCAATCTCTGGTCAGGCAGCCGCTGTTGATTTTAAAGGCTACGCACGTTCAGGGATTGGCTGGACCGGGAGCGGTGGTGAGCAGCAATGTTTCCAGGCAACCGGTGCCAACAGTAAATACCGTCTGGGTAACGAATGTGAAACCTATGCGGAGTTGAAACTGGGTCAGGAACTGTGGAAAGAAGGGGACAAGAGTTTCTACTTCGACACGAACCTGGCATATGCCGTCTCTCAGCGTTCAGATTTCGAAAGCGTGGATCCCGGCTTTCGTGAAGTGAACGTACAGGGGAAAAACCTGATCGACTGGCTGCCGGGCTCGACTCTGTGGGCGGGTAAACGCTTCTACCAGCGTCATGACGTCCATATGATCGACTTCTACTACTGGGATATTTCTGGTCCGGGTGCAGGTCTGGAAAACGTTGATCTGGGCTTCGGTAAACTGTCTATGGCTGTAACGCGTAATGGTGAAGCGGGGGGATCTTACGGCTTTATCGACAATCAGCATAAAGAAGTACCTACCGTCAACGACACCTTCGATGTACGCCTGGCTGAACTGAATGTTAACCCTGGTGGTGTACTGGAGTTTGGCGCTGATTATGGTCGTGCCAACGTCCAGGATGGTTACTCGCTGGCAGATGGGGCCACCAAAGATGGCTGGATGCTGACCGCAGAACACACTCAGACAGTGGGTAATGGCTACAACAAATTTGTTGCTCAGTATGCAACGGATGCACTGACTTCACAGCGTAATGGTCGTACTGAAGGTGCCAGCATTGATAACAATGGCCATATGTTCCGCCTGATCGACCATGGCGCCATTGATATCAACGACAAATGGGGTCTGATGTACGTAGCGATGTATCAGGATCTGGATCGTGACAATAAGAACGGGACAACCTGGTACACCGCGGGTGTGCGTCCGATGTACAAATGGACGCCGATCATGAGCACCTTGCTGGAAGTGGGTTATGACAATGTGAAGTCACAGGAAACCGGTGATCGTAACAGCCAGTATAAAGTGACTCTGGCTCAACAGTGGCAAGCTGGCGACAGCATCTGGTCACGCCCGGCGATCCGCGTGTTTGCAACCTATGCCAGGTGGGATGAGAAGTGGGGTTATGCAACCTCTGACGATGCCGGTTACACCTCAGGTACGGCTTACGCTGATACCAGCGCGAAAACCTTCAGCCGTGGCAATGACGATGAGGTCAGCTTCGGTGTTCAGATGGAAGCCTGGTGGTAACAGCCAGCAACGGACGGGCTCCGGCCCGTCTGTATCCTGTTTAGCCCCGATACTGCATTGCCTGACGGGATCGGGAGCGTCAGTCTAAGGAACCTAAAATGAAAAAAAATCTACTGTCACTTTGCCTGATTGCGGGACTGGCTTCCGCATCAATCCTGCCAGCTACCGCGGCAACTTTTACCTCACCACAAGATGTGGCGGTGGCGCCGGCGATCCCGGCTTCCGCACTACAGCACCTCTCCTGGCAGCCCGTTACGCCGCCAGAAACTCACGACATTGTGCTGAATGCTGCTTCACAAAGCCTGAATCAGGGCGATATCACTGGCGCAGTGGCCGCCATCACCTTACCGGCAGATCGGGGATCACTGGAGATTACCCTGACCAGCGTGGTACAGGATAAACGTGTATATGTACCTAATGTGCTGGTGCTGGATGAGCAAATGCGTCCAGCCGCGTTTTATCCGGGCAGTTATTTCCCGTACCAGAAACCGGGCATTGTGTCGCAGAACCGGCTGGAAGGAACGCTGAAATTAACGCCAGCACTGGGACAAAAACAGATTTACCTGCTGGTGTATACCACCCGGCAGGATCTGACCACGACGACACAGCTGAAGAATCCGGCGAAAGCTTATGCGGAAGGTGTGGGTAACGCCGTGCCGTCGATTCCGGATCCGGTTGCCAGCCATACGAGTGATGGCCTGCTCACCCTGAAAGTGAAAGCGGAACAGAGTAGTGGCAACGTGATGATTGGTCAGGTATTCAGTCAGTCGCAGCCGCAACCACAACCTGTGGTGGTGGGTAGTGCCACCGCACCTGCTGCGATAGCCACAGCTCCAGCCCCCCAGGCTGCGAAAGCGGCACCACTACTTAATGATACCGAAAACTATTTTAATCAGGGTATCCGCCAGGCCGTGAAAGCAGGGGATATTGAGAAAGCATTGCACCTGATGAATGAAGCAGAGCGCTTGGGTTCAACATCGGCGCGGCAAACCTTTATCAGCAGTGTGAAAGGCAAGGGATAACATCCCCATATTGCTGATCTGGCTCTATGACTGGTGCGTTCAGCGACGCACCTTTTTTACTTTTCCCCTTTTCTCACCACAAATTTCCCAGTAAATGTTGCGCTTTGATAGGTTTGGCTCTGACGTCTGCGGTACACTCTGGTTCTGATTTTTTTGCGGAGAAGTGCTATGGCTGAGAACGCGCTGCCGTTGTTGCGCGCTATCGAATGGCTGCCTGAATCATCGCCGTTGTTAACCGCCTCTTTGCTTGACTGGCTGATGGAAGAAGATTCCATGACCCGGCGTTTTGAACGTCACTGCCAGCAGGTGACCGTTAATCTGTTGCGCGAAGGTTTTATCAGCTCGTCCGACGCTGGAAGTGATGCGGCATTATTGCCTGCAGATCAACGTTTCTGGCTGCGGGAAATTGAACTGTGCGGCGATGGTATTCCCTGGCTGGTGGCGTGCACACTGGTGCCGGAATCAACCCTTGTGGGGCCAGAGCAGAAGTTACAACAACTGGGCACTGTACCACTGGGACGTTATCTGTTTGCCAGTTCAACGTTAACCCGGGATTTTATTGATGTTGGTCGTAGTGGTGAACTGTGGGGGCGGCGTTCACGTTTGCGCCTGTCGGGTAAACCTCTGCTGTTAACAGAACTGTTTTTACCCGAATCACCACTCTATAACGGAAAGAACGTTGGGGAGAATCAGCAGCGTGGAGAGAAGCCTGCCAATGAGTAAGTTTTCTGCCTGTATCCGCCTGATGCGTATTGATAAACCGATTGGCTCGCTGTTGTTGTTGTGGCCGACATTATGGGCTCTGTGGCTGGCAGGGATGAAAGTGCCGCCTCTGAACGTGCTGGTGGTCTTTACGCTGGGTGTATTTTTTATGCGTGCAGCAGGTTGCGTGGTCAATGATTTCGCTGACCGGAAAATAGATGGTCATGTGAAACGTACTCGTGAACGTCCCCTGCCCAGTGGTGCGATTACCAGTACAGAGGCAAAAATTTTATTTGCGGTACTGGTACTGATCTCCTTCCTGCTGGTACTGACCATGAACAGTATGACCATCTGGTTATCGCTGGGTGGACTATTGCTGGCCTCGATATATCCATTTATGAAGCGTTACACCCATCTGCCACAAGTGGTATTGGGTGCCGCATTCGGTTGGGCGATCCCCATGGGCTGGGCTGCGGTCAGTGAAACCTTGCCATTAACCTGCTGGTTGTTGTTCCTGGCTAACATCTGCTGGACGGTCGCTTACGACACGCAATATGCGATGGTGGATCGGGATGACGATCTGAAAATCGGCGTGAAATCGACCGCGATCCTGTTCGGTCGTTACGACAAACTGATTATCGGTCTGTTGCAACTGGCGACACTGCTGCTGCTGGCTCTGACGGGCTGGCTGAGTGGCCTGAGTGGGATCTTCTACTGGGGATTGTTACTGGCAGGTGTGCTGTTTATTCATCAGCAAAAACTGATAGCCAAACGTAAACGTGAGCATTGTTTCCAGGGCTTCCTGAATAATAACTATGTTGGTCTGGTGGTGTTTGCCGGTATTGCATTGAGCCTGTGGTAAAAACACGGTAGTACGGTGGGATAAACCCCCCGGTAAATGCGATGAACTAAAAAAGCCGCTATCTGTTATCCAGATAGCGGCTTTTTAGCAAGATCCGCCGTAAACCCTCGCCCAACAGGCGAGGATTCGTCACGTGTTACGGCTTATCAATTGGGTGCAACAGCGCTCTCGATCGTCATTCTGACATCCTGTGTGACCAGCGCGGCCAGCAACTGATATACCTGCTGCGTACGTTCAACCGGCGCATCATCGGAATCGCTGATGTAGCCTTCATCACGTAACGTCAGCACCAGTGACGTGAACACGGCTTTATCAAAGAATTCTGGTGCGTTGATACCATGCAGAACAGACAGGCGCTGTGCCATCGTGCGGCTCTCTTTCTCCAGCGTTCCACGGTTAATTGCCGGATTAGCGCTGAGAATAGAGAAAGTAATGGCATAACGTTGCAGGGTTTCACGAACACCCGCTGCCAATACTTGCAGGGTACGGAAACGGCCTGGGATCATATGCAGATGATTTGCTTCAGTCTGCAGCAGCCCCTGACGCGCCATTTCAGCAACCAGGGCGTCCAGCACCGCAGGCAGTTCACGCATTTCCCAGCGCAGGAACAATTCACTCTTCAGCATCGGGTAGATCACACTGACCTGACGCAACAGCTCATCACGGCTCAGCTCACGATGTTGCAGCAGAATGGCGGCAATCAGTGATGGCATCACCAGCATATGATGGATGTTATTACGGTAGTAGGTCATCAACACCGCTTGTTCACGCGGCAGAATGACGATCTCACCAATACTGTCTTGTTCCAGCTCGAACTTATTCATCCCCAGAGCATGTTCCAGCAGTGCTTCAGCACTCAGGTCGGGTACGGTTGCATCGCTGGAGTAAGGTACGTTACGCAACAGCTGCAAGTAACAATCAAGCTGTTCGGTCAGTTGCTCACGGGTCATGGAACGCTGGCGTGATGCCAGCAGTGCGGTGACGCACAGGTTAATGGCATTCGCCGCACCTGCATTGTTAATCCGCACCATCACCTTCTGGGCGATATCATTAACCGCTGGTGTCAGCCATGCAGGACGTTGTGCTTCAATCGGGTCGATAGATTCACGCCATTCCGGTACGCGCTGGTTCAGATAGGTAATCAATGGCAGTGGTTCACCAAAGTTCACATAGCCCTGGCCGAGATTACGTAGTTTCCGCAAACCACGCACCATCGACATAAAGCCTTCTTTCTCTTTGGTTGCACCCCGTAGTTCTTTGGCGTACGTACCCACTTCCATCACGTGCTCATAACCAATATAAATGGGGACCAGCGTGATAGGGCGGTTGCCACCACGCAGCATCGCCTGGATGGTCATCGATAGTGTGCCAGTTTTAGGATCCAGCAAACGTCCGGTACGTGAACGTCCACCTTCCACGAAATATTCAACCGAATAGCCACGGGTAAACAGCTCACCGAGGTATTCGCGGAATACCGTTGAGTAAAGCTTATTACCTTTGAAGGTACGGCGAATAAAGAATGCTCCCAGGCGGCGGAAAATCGGGCCTGCAGGCCAGAAGTTCAGGTTGATGCCGGCGGCGATATGCGGTGGTACCAGCCCCTGGTGATAAAGCACATACGAGAGCAGCAAATAATCCATATGGCTGCGATGGCAGGGAACGTAGACGATCTCATGCCCATCCTGTGCCAGCTGACGTACACGTTCACCACCACTCACGTTCAGTCCCTGGTAGAGTTTGCTCCAGGTCCAGCCCATGACGCGATCAGTCAGTCGAATCGCCTCATAGGAGAAGTTAGCGGCAACTTCTTCCATCAGATCAACTGCATTTTGCTGGGCTTTCTCGTGAGAGATCTTCTTGCTGCGTGCTTCGTCTTCCACGGCTTTCGCAATGGCTTTCGATTGCAGCAGTTTGTTAAACAGATCCTGACGTACTGGCAGACGTGGCCCAACCGCAGCAAGACGCTGGCGGGCAAAGTGCATACGAGCAACACGTGCCAGCTTCTGGGCAATCGTTTTATCTGTCCCGTGCTCTGTTGCCATATGGCGCAGAGAAACCATCGGAGAGAAACGCACAAAGCTATCACGGCCCAGCCAGAGCACGGCAAAGAACTTCTGGATACCATTCAGAATCCGCAGATGTGGCTGTGCTGCGCCCTGAATTTCACGTCCAGGCGCACGACCAAACATCACCGACACGGGCACCATTTGCACGTCCAGTTCCGGATGATTACGGTGCAGATCCAGATATTCATGGAACAGTTTTACCGACTCAACATTGGGTACAAAATAGGGAAATACGCGCGGACCGTCATGGATAAACACATAACGGGGCAAGACGGTGCCGTCGATCTCCAGGGGATGCAGTGGATCAGGAAGATCCTGTTTACGGCATTGGTCACGTAAAGCAAGGAGATCAGCCTTTGAATCATAAGGCAACACATACATAATAGGGCGGGAGGTATCCAGCCCAAGCTCGGCAACCGGCTCTGCCGGGATTGCCTTACTTTTTACCAGTAAATTTACTGGTAAATTCAACAGCTTATAATATAAATTACGCCAACCTGACATAGACAACATGAAGCCTCTTGTTAGCAAAGCGCGGCAAGCATACCAGAAAGCGCTTGCAGAATCTGTGGTGTTACAAGGTGTGCTTTCACGCACACACACTCATTGACGTTAAACTTCCCAAAGGGTTCCCTGATTATGGCAAATACCGCCACCGGACTGAGTCGAATTATAAAAGCTGCAGGATATTCATGGAAAGGCATCCGTGCCGCCTGGCAGCATGAAGCCGCCTTCCGCCAGGAAGCGATTGCGACAATTATTGCCATCGTTGTTGCCTGCTGGCTGGATGTTGATGCCGTAGCTCGCATCCTGATGATTGGCTCAGTCGTGCTGATTATTATTTTCGAAATCCTCAACAGCGCGATTGAAGCGGTTGTTGACCGTATTAGCAGTGAAATTCACCCGCTGGCGGGGCGTGCTAAAGATATGGCATCCGCTGCCGTGTTGTTAAGCATAATACTGGCGATTTTTGTCTGGGTAACGTTGTTGATGACGCATTTGCGATAGATTTTCCAAAATTTAACAAACTGTTGTTTTTTAGTTCGCTTTGGGTTTTCAATGCGCAAATACCTGTATATACTCCCAGTCGACTGTATAAACAACCAGGGGGTGGAATGAAAGCACTAACGGCAAGGCAGCAGCAGGTTTATGACCTGATTCGCGAGCACATTAATCAGACCGGTATGCCACCGACGCGGGCAGAAATTGCCTCTCAACTCGGTTTTCGTTCCCCTAATGCGGCAGAAGAACACCTGAAGGCGTTAGCCAGAAAAGGTGTGATTGAGATCGTTTCCGGTGCATCACGCGGAATTCGCCTGATGCAGGAAGACACCGAAGGTTTGCCGCTGGTCGGTCGGGTGGCTGCGGGTGAACCCCTGCTGGCTGAACAGCACATTGAAGGCCACTATCAGGTGGACCCTGAATTGTTTAAACCTAATGCCGATTTCCTGCTGCGTGTTAGCGGCATGTCGATGAAAGATATCGGTATTATGGACGGTGATTTGCTGGCTGTGCACAAAACAGAAGATGTGCGTAATGGCCAGGTTGTTGTTGCGCGCATTGATGATGAAGTCACGGTTAAGCGCCTTAAAAAACAAGGAAATATCGTCCAGCTTCTGCCAGAAAACAGTGAATTCCAGCCCATCGTTGTAGATTTGCGTCAGCAGACGTTAACGATTGAAGGTCTGGCCGTTGGTGTTATCCGCAACGGTAACTGGTTGTAATTTCCCTGCCTGTTTCTGACGCGCTGCCCCTCGTGGCGCGTTTTGCTCTCTGTTATCGTAACCTTTCTGGGTGAACAACGATGCGATTGCTGACTGTTGCGGATAGAAATCTCTGGCGTCTGGCGTTGCCGATGATCCTGTCCAATATTACTGTTCCATTGCTTGGCCTGGTAGATACCGCGGTTATCGGCCACCTCGACAGCCCTACCTATCTGGGCGGTGTTGCTATTGGCACCACCATCACCAGTTTCCTGTTTATGTTGCTGCTGTTTTTGCGTATGAGCACGACAGGCCTGACAGCACAGGCATTTGGTGCGAATGATAAACCCGCATTAGCCCGGGCATTAATGCAGCCGCTTGGGTTAGCCTTGCTGGCTGGGGTGGCATTTATCGTACTGAAAACCCCCTTAACCCACCTGGCATTGGGATTGACGGGGGGAACGCCGGAAGTACAGCATCAGGCAGAATTATTTATGCAGATCCGCTGGTTTAGCGCACCGGCGACGCTGGCAAATCTGGTACTGCTGGGATGGTTGCTGGGCGTGCAATATGCCCGTGCGCCAGTGATCCTGTTACTGGTTGGCAACCTGGTGAATATTCTGCTGGATCTGTGGTTTGTGGTCGGCCTGAAATGGGGTGTGCAGGGTGTGGCGGCGGCAACAGCAATTGCTGAGTATGTCAGTCTGCTGGTGGGCCTGTTGCTGGTATGGCGAGTCATGGTGATGCGTGGTTTCTCTCTGCGGCTGTTACTGCACGCCTGGAAAGGAGATTTAGCGCGTTTGCTACGTTTGAACCGCGACATCATGCTGCGTTCACTGTTGCTGCAACTCTGTTTCGCTTCACTAACGATATTCGGTGCCCGGCTGGGGAGCGATATTGTGGCAGTCAATGCAGTATTGCTGATGTTCCTCACCTTTACTGCCTATGCGCTGGATGGCTTTGCCTATGCTGTTGAAGCCTGCTCCGGGGAGGCTTATGGCGCCGGTAATAGTCAGTATCTGCTCAGTATCTGGCACGCTGCCTGTCGTCAGTCAGGTATTGTGGCGCTGGCATTCTCCCTGATTTATGCCTTTGGCGGCGAGCATATCGTTGCATTACTCACCTCCCTGGAATCACTGCGTGAGCTGGCGGATCGCTATTTATGGTGGCAGGTGTTAATGCCATTGGCAGGAGTGGGATGCTATCTGCTGGATGGGATGTTTATTGGTGCCACTCGTGCCAGTGAAATGCGTAATAGCATGGTGATTGCGGCGGCTGGTTTCGGCGCCACACTCTTTACTGTGCCCTGGTTGGGGAATCATGGTTTGTGGCTGGCCGTCACAGTATTCCTGCTATTGCGAGGTATTACGTTATGGTTAATCTGGCGGCACCACTGGCGTAAGGGAACCTGGTTTACGCCAGCGTCACGACGTTAACGGCCACGCTTTTTGCTTTGTACACTGTGATCGTGTGTGCAGGCATCCTGATGTGTACAGGATTCAACTTCGCTACAAGGCTGGCACAAACCATGCGCTTCAATCACGCTGTGTGCCAGCGTGAACCCACTTTTCTGTGCCAGTGTCGCCAGGATCTCCTGCATGCCTTCAGCATGTTGTTCCGTGACGGAGCCACAGCGATCACAAATCAGCATGGCTGAAGTATGTGAAGGCTCTTCAAAATGGTGGCAAACCACATAGCTGTTAGTTGACTCTACGCGGTGAATAAATCCCTGTTCCAGCAGAAAATCCAGCGCACGGTAAACAGTGGGTGGCTTTGCCTGAGGTTCAGAGACACGCAACAGATCCAGCAAATCATAAGCACTGATCGCACCATTGCGTTCACTCATCAGGCGCAGTACCTCAAGGCGCTGCGGCGTCAGGCGTACACTGCGTTGCTGACAAATGATTTCTGCCTGCGACAGGATTCGTTCGGCACTGGTAATGTTCATCATTTTCCCTCAGGCATAATCAAAATGTTATGTTATCACGTCTGTAACAAAACGCCGAATTTGCCAACAGTTCCCCCTTTCTGGCTGATGACTGCGGTAAAATAGGCGTGTTTCTGCAGTCGTGCTATCATCGCGCACAATATCGTCACCCATTTTTTATCCCGAACAGAGTTAGCGTTTTTCATGACCGAAAATTACCCTGCACACCGTTTTTCCATTGCTCCGATGCTCGACTGGACTGATCGCCACTGTCGTTACTTCCACCGTCAACTGACTCGTCAGACCCTGTTGTACACAGAAATGGTCACGACGGGCGCCATTATCCATGGCAAAGGGGATTATCTGGCGTACAGCCGTGAAGAACAGCCAGTAGCTCTGCAACTGGGCGGCAGCGATCCTGCAGCACTGGCGCAGTGTGCAAAACTGGCAGAAGAGCGGGGGTATAACGAGGTAAACCTTAACGTTGGCTGCCCATCAGACCGTGTACAGAATGGGCGTTTTGGTGCCTGCCTGATGGGGGAAGCGCAGCTGGTTGCCGACTGCGTAAAAGCGATGCGTGATGTGGTATCGATACCTGTCACGGTTAAGACTCGCATTGGTATTGATGATCAGGACAGTTACGCATTCCTTTGTGACTTTATCCAGCGGGTAGCAGAACAGGGCGGTTGCGAGACATTTATTATCCATGCCCGTAAAGCCTGGCTTTCCGGACTTAGCCCGAAAGAGAACCGTGAAATCCCGCCACTGGATTACGAACGTGTATATCAACTGAAGCGTGATTTTCCACAACTGACGTTGTCGCTGAACGGTGGTGTGAAATCACTGGCTGAAGCACAAACGCATTTGCAACATCTGGATGGCGTGATGATGGGGCGGGAAGCCTATCAAAATCCGGGTCTGCTGGCGCAGGTTGACAGTGAACTGTTTGGCAGCACAGAACCGGCTGCGGACCCGATTGCAGTGGTCCGGGCGATGTATCCGTATATTGAACGCGAGCTGTCAAAGGGCACTTATCTGGGCCATATTACCCGCCATATGCTGGGTCTGTTCCAGGGGATCCCGGGTGCGCGCCAGTGGCGCCGCTATCTGAGTGAAAATGCACATAAAGCGGGGGCGGATGTTGCTGTGGTTGAGAAAGCGCTATCGCTGGTAGCTTCTCGCTAATGCGCCCTGGATCACATCGTGCAACATTACTCAGAATTAAACATATTTTTTACATATGAATTCTGTCAGGATTGCGGCATTGAAGTACAACGTATTCATCGCCGCTGACCCTACAACCAGCGCGAACTATAAAAAGAAAGAGAAAAGGGCCTCCGCAAGGGGGCCCATTTTCGTTTAAGGGATAAGCAGGCTGGAACCCTGTGTCATACGTCCCTCCAGTGCCAGATGTGCCTGACGTGCATCTGACAGGGCAAACTTCTGCGTCTCCGGCACATCCACTTTGATGGCACCGCTGCCCAGTAACGAGAACAACTCATGGCTGGCTGCCGTCAAATCGTCACGGGTCGTGATATAGCCGTTTAGCGATGGACGAGTGACATACAAAGAGCCCTTCTGGTTCAGAATGCCCAGATTCACGCCAGTCACCGGGCCGGAAGCATTACCAAAACTGACCATCAGGCCGCGGCGTTGCAGGCAGTCGAGCGAGGCTTCCCAGGTATCTTTCCCCACAGAGTCATACACAACCCGCAGTTTTTTACCCTGAGTGAGCTGGTTTACACGCTCAGCAATATTTTCTTCGCGATAGTTAATGGTAGCCCAGGCTCCGGCGTCTTTTGCCCGTTGTGCTTTTTCAGCCGATCCCACAGTGCCAATGAGATGCGCACCCAGTGCTTTTGCCCACTGGCAGGCAATCAGTCCAACGCCACCAGATGCAGCATGGAACAGGAAAGGTTCATTGGGTTGTACCACATAGGTTTGGCGCAGCAGATAATGGACGGTCAGCCCTTTCAGGAATGAGGCCGCAGCCTGCTCAAAGGAGATTGCATCAGGTAACAGTGCGACTTTTTCTACCGCAACGTTATGTACTTCACTGTAAGCACCGAGCGTGGACTGAGCATAAACCACCCGATCACCCGGTTTTAATGCTGTCACACCTGGGCCCACTCGTTTGACGATCCCAGCGGCTTCAGTACCTAAACCCGCAGGCAGTGTGGTGGGATATAACCCACTACGGACATAGGTATCAATAAAATTGATCCCAATCGCTTTGTTCTCAATTTGCACTTCACCCACCTTCGGATCAGCGAGATCAAAATCGATCAGCTGCATCACTTCCGGCCCACCATGCTGGTTGATTTGTATGCGTTTTGCCATGTTTACTCCTGGGGATGACAATGTAATGCAGGAGGACGGCGGCGGCGCAAACGAGTATACTTACGCGTCCCCCCACAAGATTTTTGGTATCACATCACTATGGCAGGAAATAAACCCACCAACAAATCCTTCGAAAACCGTGAGCAAAAGGACCGCCAGATGGAGGGTCTGAAGCTACCTCCACACTCGCTGGAAGCAGAGCAGTCAGTGTTGGGTGGATTAATGCTGGATAATGAACGTTGGGATAACGTTTCTGAACGTGTTGTGGCACAGGATTTCTTTAGTCGTCCACACCGTATGATCTTTGCCGAGATGCAACGCCTGCTGGAAATGGGTAAGCCCATCGATCTTATTACCCTTTCAGAATCGATGGAAACCCGGGGTGAATTGAACCTGGTGGGTGGCTTCGCTTACCTTGCTGAATTATCAAAAAATACACCCAGTGCGGCGAACATCGGCGCTTATGCGGATATTGTCCGGGAACGTGCAGTCGTCCGTGAGATGATCTCCGTGGCGAATGAGATCGCTGATGCCGGTTATGATCCACAGGGACGCAGCAGTGAAGATCTGCTCGATCTGGCGGAATCCCGTGTCTTCCAGATTGCTGAAAACCGGGCTAATAAAGATGAAGGCCCCAAAAGTGTTGATCAGATTCTGGAAGCCACCATCAGCCGTATTGAATCGTTGTATCAGACGCCGCATGATGGTGTGACTGGGGTCGATACCGGTTATCAGGACCTGAATAAAAAAACGGCCGGATTACAGCGCTCGGATCTGATTATTGTTGCTGCGCGTCCATCAATGGGTAAAACCACTTTTGCGATGAACCTGTGTGAAAACGCGGCGATGTTGCAGGATAAACCTGTACTGATCTTCAGTCTGGAGATGCCCGGCGAGCAGATTATGATGCGTATGCTGGCTTCGCTTTCCCGGGTGGATCAAACCAAAATTCGTACCGGCCAGCTCGATGATGAAGACTGGGCGCGTATTTCCAGCACCATGGGGATCCTGCTGGAAAAGAAAAATATGTTTATCGATGACTCTTCCGGCCTGACTCCTACCGAAGTTCGCTCCCGCGCACGGCGCGTTTTCCGCGAAAACGGGGGGTTGAGCATGATCATGATCGACTACCTGCAATTGATGCGCGTACCATCGCTGTCGGATAACCGTACTCTGGAAATCGCGGAAATTTCCCGCTCACTGAAAGCGCTGGCGAAAGAGTTACAGGTACCGGTGGTGGCGTTGTCACAGCTTAACCGCTCACTGGAGCAACGTGCTGATAAACGTCCGGTTAACTCAGATCTGCGTGAATCGGGTTCGATCGAGCAGGATGCCGACCTGATTATGTTTATCTACCGTGATGAGGTTTACCACGAAAACAGCGATTTGAAAGGTGTGGCTGAAATTATCCTGGGTAAGCAGCGTAATGGCCCGATTGGTACGGTGCGTCTGACCTTTAACGGTCAGTGGTCACGTTTCGATAATTACGCCGGACCGCAATACGACGAAGAATAATTTTCGATCTGCTGAAAGATAACGGTGTGGTGATCCACGCCCGGCTTCCTGCTGTTGATACATCAATCCCTGTTACCTGACATTGTGTGGTTACATCGTGACAGGGATTGGGTCTATAGTGTTCCTTTGCGTAACATCCTCTGCAATGCGCGTGATGGATGTTTAACTGTTGTCAGAATGACGGCTTATTAAATGGAGATCTGCACCGTGTTTCAAAATGTTGATGCCTATGCTGGCGATCCAATTCTCTCCCTGATGGAAACGTTTAAACAGGATGAGCGTGCACACAAGGTGAACCTGAGCATTGGCCTGTACTATAACGCGCAAGGTGCGATTCCACAGATGGATGCCGTTGCCAAAGCCGAAGCATTGCTGAATGCACAACCTAAGGCGGCTTCGCTGTACCTGCCAATGGAAGGGCTGGCACCCTATCGCGGTGCAGTTGCACCTTTACTGTTTGGTGCTGGCCATCCGGTGCTGAAAGCAGGGCGTGTTGCGACCATTCAGACTTTGGGTGGTTCTGGCGCACTGAAAGTGGGTGCTGATTTCCTGAAATATTATTTCCCGAATTCACAGGTTTGGGTCAGTGATCCCACCTGGGAAAACCACGTGGCTATTTTTGCCGGTGCAGGCTTCACGGTAAATACTTACCCATGGTACGACCCGGAAACTAACGGCGTGAAATTCGATGCATTGCTGGAGAAACTGCACAGTCTGCCTGCACAAAGCATCGTGCTGCTGCATCCATGCTGCCATAACCCGACGGGTGCGGACCTGAGCAATGCGCAGTGGGATAAAGTTACCGAAGTACTGAAAGCACGCGATCTAATCCCGTTCCTTGATATCGCTTATCAGGGCTTTGGTGGTGGTATGGAAGAGGATGCATATGCGATCCGCGCTATTGCCGCAGCGGGTCTGCCTGCTCTGGTCAGTAACTCTTTCTCTAAAATCTTCTCACTGTACGGTGAACGTGTTGGTGGTCTGTCAGTGATTTGTGATGATGCTGATGAAGCTGCCCGTGTACTGGGTCAGTTGAAAGCAACCGTTCGTCGTAACTACTCCAGCCCACCAAACTTCGGTGCGCAGGTTGTTTCCTGTGTGCTGAACAATGCGGAACTGAAAGCCAACTGGCTGGCGGAAGTGGAAGGAATGCGCGTGCGTATTCTGGAAATGCGCAAGGTGCTGGTGGACGTTCTGAGCCAGGCGGCTCCGGGTAAAAACTTTGATTACCTGCTGAAGCAGCGCGGTATGTTCAGTTACACCGGATTGAGCGCAGCACAGGTTGATCGTCTGCGTAATGAGTTCGGTGTGTATCTGATCGCCAGTGGTCGTATGTGTGTTGCTGGCCTGAACCACAACAATGTGCGTCAGGTAGCGGAAGCTATTGCTGCTGTATTGTGATCCTCTGCTGGCCGGTATTCTTCCGGCCAGTTTTTCCGGTGTTTTCCTGTTATCTCATCCATTGTTTAATGATCTCTCCATAGAGTTGTTGCACTTGCAGAATCCGGCTGACCAGGCAGTACTCATCCGTTTGATGTGCCATGGAAGGTTCTCCGGGTCCAAGAATAATACAGGGTGGATTGCCGATCTCAGGGAGCAGCAGCGATGCATCAGTAAAATAGGGCACTATGCGGGGTTCCAGTGGCGTGCTATGTAATGGTTGACAGAGTTGATAGACCTGCTGGATCCACGCATGATTCTCTTCACTCAATACAGCAGGTAAATCAACCAGCGTTGAGATCGTTACGCTGTCGCCCAGTAGCGTATTCAACTGCTGACGAATAATTGTATGTTGTAAATTGGGTGCACTGCGGATATCCACATCAAAACTTGCATGGTCTGGCACTGAATTGATATTCAGTCCACCTGCCATACGTCCGACGTTCAGTGTGGGTTGTTTCATCAGTGGATGGGGTGCGCCTGGTGAAAAATGGCGTATCTTACCCAGTGCATCTGCGGCCAGATAGATGGCATTAATTCCTAGCTCTGGCATAGCACCATGTGCTGTTTTCCCTCGGGTTTCACAGCGTAACCATAATGCACCTTTATGCCCTATTACCGGGTAGTTCGCTGTTGATTCACCGACGATGAGTGCACCGATTTCTGGCAAGATTCCTGCTGCAATCAATGCCCGGGCACCATCACACCCGGTTTCTTCTCCGCCGGTGATTAACATGACAGCGCCTCGCCCGGAACGAATTTCCTGCTGGTGTTGTATACAGGCAACAGAAAAGGCAGCTACAGCTGCCTTCATATCACTGGATCCACGACCATAAAGACGATCACCTTCGATCTGTGATCCAAAAGGATCGTACTGCCATAACGTATTACCCAGCGGAACGGTATCCAGATGACCAGTAAACGCTAACGGTTTTCCTACTTTTTTCCCTGGTAAGCGGGCGAGCAGATTACTACGCTCCTCACCAAAGGGGGAGATGACCACATCAAACCCACGTTCACTGAGCCAGTCAGCCAAAAACTGCATACATTCAGTTTCATTACCCGGAGGATTGATGGTGTTAAAGCTCAATAATTGTTGGGCCAGATCGAGAGTGGATGTTGTCATCCGTTACGTTCCGTCAACCAGTCCAGGCAGTTTACCCACAGCTGGCGATATCCCGGCCATTTGGCAAACTCTTCTGGCAACCAGTGCGCAGACATATCACTGGTCCACACCAGTGAGCGCCCCTGTTGATATTCCCGGATAGCTAACAGCGGATGTTCAGTTCCGGCGACTGTTGCCAGCAGTTTACCTTCAGGGTGTATTTCCACTTCGTTATAGCCCAGCAACCACGGCCAGTCACCAGGTATACCATCAAACAGTGCATGAGATTCCTTGATCTCAGCGTAACATCCTTCAGGCGTTTCGATGCGGTCATCCCATGCCAGACAACGTACGGGCAGGACTTTCTCAACAGCTGTATTACGGTAACGTGCACCGCCGTTAATGCCCTGGAAACTGTAATAACCTCCTACCATCATCAGGGCACCACCCGTAGCAACATAATCATGCAATAACGTCAGACGGTTAGCGGTGCGGCGGCTTTTCAGCCAGGTGTCCGGATGCAGTAATAGTGTATTGGCACCGATGTCCGACAAAATAATGGCATCCCATGGTTGTAATGATTCCTGGGTTAGCGGGAATTCCGTTGCAGCCTCATGAGCAGACATATAAGTGATGGCGTAGTTACTGTCAGAAAGAGCTGCCAGAAAATCAGTTGCACCACAATGCCAGGTGGCAGTGGCAAATTGGTCAAAGCCTTTAACATGCGTTGACGTACTGGTCCAGGATTCACCTACCAGTAATACCTTTTTCTTCATTATCTGGTTCCTTTTATCCGCCAAATACTCGCTGTGGGTTAGCAATCATTAAGGTTTCAAGTTGTTCGCTACTCACGCCATGACGGCGCAAACGTGGAACAAAATGTTTGAGGATGTAGCCGTAACCATGCCCCCCGTAGCGTGTCAACATGGTTTTCAGGAAGATGTCCTGCGACAGTAAAAGTTGTTGGAGATAACCATCGTCGATCAATTCGCGAATAGCGCGAGCATTCTCTTCATCTGAAGGTGACTGTGCTGACTCATCGGCATAGTAATAACTCATACCGATCATGTCGTATTCCAGGAAAGCTCCACGTTGTGCCAGTGTTCGTTGGTACTGTTTATCAGCAAAGCTGGGGTTCATATGACATAGAACGGTGTGGCGCAGATCGGCTCCTTCCTGCTCAAGAATATCCAGCACTTTATGCCCCAGCCGTTCCCAGCCGGGCAGGTGGACCTCGACAGGAACACCGGTGACCGCATTGGCCCGACCAGCAGCCCGCAGGGATTTCTCTTCGTCCGGCGTAAAGCGGGTGGAGATGCCGATTTCACCGATAAGACCCGCGATTACCTCCGGCTTCTCTTCTGCGCCTCCGAGTTCATAGATCAGCCGTTCGGTTAACTGCTCAATGCTGATATTTTTTACCCAGTCAGGATGTGATGGTTCCAGGTAGAGGCCCGTTCCCATAATAATGTTTAATCCGGTAAGACGGGCAATGCGCTGCAATGCTTTTGGATCGCGCCCAACGCCAATGTTGGTAGGATCGACGACGGTTTCTCCACCGAGCGCACGGAACTTAGTCAGCTCTTCCACCGCCAGATCTGCATCAAACAACTGACAGTTATCGCGGCTCATTAGCGGATTTAATGACAGTTCACCCAGATTTTCTATCTTCACCGGCATTTCGGCAATATGGCGATCGCTACAACAGCAGGGTGCGACCCATTTACCGGAGGCATCCAGCAGAATGTGTTCATGCATCAGCGTTACACCCATTGCACTAACAGGCATTGGGCCTAACACTGTCATAACGTAGCCACTGTTCACACCAATAGGCAGAGGGTGTGGATGACGAAAGATTGATCCTTGCATACACTATCCTTTTGCCACAAAACGCATCGGGTTCAGGATGCGGGTGTTCAGCCAGATCGCCAGCAGGATAATCGTCCCGGTTGCGATTTGAGTGTAGAACGGTGAAATATGCGACAGGATCAATCCATTCTGAATAACGGCAATCGACAGAGCACCTAGTAGTGTCCCAACGATAGTACCGAAGCCGCCAAACAGACTGGTGCTACCCAACACAACCGCGGCGATGACCTGTAATTCAAAGCCTTCACCCTGGTTTGAAGAACCACTACCAAGACGTGCAGTGATAATCATACCGGCCAGAGCAGCGGCCATCCCACTGATGATATAGACTTTCATCGTTGCCGCTCTGGTATTAATGCCACTGCGGCGAGCGCCTTCGGCATTAGCGCCGATGGCTGTCACATAACGACCAAAACGGGTGTAGTTCAGAACGATATGTCCGACGATTAAGGTAAGGATGCCAATCAGTGCGGGCATGGGGATCCCTAGTACCCAGGCCCGGCCCATAAAGGCAAACAGGCTGTCAGTAGGGATTGGGATGGAATAGCCTTGTGTCACCAGCAATGCGATGCCTCGTACAACAGCCAAAGTCGCCAAAGTGACAATAAATGCCGGAATGCCCTCGTAAGCGACAAAGAAGCCATTGATTGCCCCGATGATCCCCCCGAGTAGTAAGCCTCCCAGCAGTACAACCGGCCATGGTAATCCCCAGCGGGTCAGGGCGATTGCGGAAAGGGCTCCGACTAGTGCAAGGGTGGATCCCACCGACAGATCGATCCCTCCAGTGGTGATCACCAGAGTCATGGCGGTAGCCACGATCAACAGAGGAGCGCTCTGACGAATAATGTTCAGCCAGTTGGTTCCGGTCAGGAAATTACCAGTGATCATTGAAAAAACGACACAACAAAAAACGAAAAATAACGCAATGCTGACTACACCTGAATGATTCTGTAGCAGACGGCGTGGCAGTGATTGTTGGATCAGGCGAGGGCTGCTTAAATTCATTATGCTCATCCTGTTACCTCAGTGTGCAGCGGCAGAGTGAGCAGTGAATTTTTCGCCCACAATCAGGTTAACAATATCGCTCAGGTCAGTATCTGCCACCCGGCGTTCAGCAACGTTGGTGCCTTCATACATCACCATTATGCGGTCACAAACCAGGAACAGATCCTGCAGGCGGTGGGTAATCAGAATGACACTGACTCCGCGAGCAGAAACCCGGCGGATCAACTCCAGCACGGCTTCTACCTCAGCTACAGCCAGAGCGGCTGTAGGTTCATCCATAATCAGGACTTTGGGATTAAAGGCGGCTGCACGGGCAATAGCGATCGCCTGGCGTTGACCACCGGAGAGATTACGTACCAGCAAGCGTGTATCGGGGATGGAAATCCCCAGCCCTTTTAGCATTTCCCTGGCATCGGTATGCATTTTTGCTTCATCAAGGAAGGGAACGCCAAATACAGATTTCATGGGCTCACGCCCCATAAACAGGTTACCTGCCACATCAACCGTGTCGCACAATGACAGATCCTGATAAACCATTTCGATATGACAGCGGCGGGAATCTACTGGGTTGGTGAAATGTTGTTGTTCACCATCAATACGAATGGTCCCACTAGTCGGAACCACCGCACCAGAGAGCACTTTGGTCAGGGTAGATTTTCCTGCACCGTTATCACCAACTAGTCCAAGTACTTCACCGGGTGCCAGCTCAAGATTAACACCGCGTAGTGAGCGTATTGAACCATAGGTTTTGGTGATATTGATCATCTCCACACGTGGTGGAGTCGTTTGTGGCTGCTGCATTTGGTAACTCCCATCGTTATTGCCGGGAAAATGCTTGCCTTCCTGTGGGAAAGTTATCTGCCCAACACGGTTCACACCCTTGTAAACCGGTTTACCTGCGGAGCAAAGCTTTCTCTTTCACATTCAGGACAAACGCTGGTTAAGATATTTGTTCGCCAGTTAAGAGCATTGCAGCATCCTTGCCAGGGCAAAAACCACACAGCAGCCCATGGTTTAACTCAATGTAAAGCAACGTATTTTTTTAAAATCCGTTGGTAAACCGATTTACTGATTATAGCGAAGAGATTTTAAATTGAACGGTTTTTGCACCGTCGTGGTGTGTTTTTGCACAATTTTGAGATGTGCTTAACAAATTCTGATTGAATCCCGACCAACCCACTCTACCGGCAAACGGATTTCTGAGGGGATGTCTTTTTCACCATTCAGCAAACGGAGCATGATGTTAACAGCCGTGCGGCCCAGTTCCTGCGCGGGTTGGCGAATTGTGGAGATCCGAGGCTGGGTAAATTCTGCATAGTTGGCATCATCAAAGCCGACCAGCGACAAGGCATCTGGTGCTCGTAAGCCACAGCTGCGCAGGCCATCAAGCAGGCCTAATACCAGATAATCACTGGCAGCAAATACGGCAGTAGGGGGTTCAGCGTAGCTAAACAGGTGATGAAGAGCCTGTTGTCCAAACTCACGATGATAATCACCGAACATTACCCATTCAGGCGGCCAGCTTAATCCAGCTTGTTGCATCGCACTGCAAAAACCCTGATAGCGTTCACGTACACTCATCAGCTTATCTGGCCCACCGATAAACGCGATACGGCGATGTCCTGCAGCAATTAATTTTTCAGTCGCGATGCGTCCTCCCTGAATGTTATCAATAAACACCTTAGGGACTTTGCTGCCAGGAATATCTTCATCCAGCAAGACGATATTTTTATGGCGCTGGACCTCTTTACGCAGTAGCCCATTATCCGGTCGGTTAGTGGTAAACAGCAGGCCATCGACCTGGCAGGTATCCAGCCAGCGAACAAACTGACACTCTTTCTCTGGATTGTTGCGGGTGATGCACAGCACCAGACTGTATCCCCTGGCGGAAGCTGCTTCTTCGGCTGCATCGGCAAGCTCAGCAAAAAAGGGGTTAGTGATATCCGGCAGAACCAGACCGAGGGTTTCGCTCCCTCCCTTACTGAGACGGCGTGCCAGGCTGTTACCGCGATAGTCCAGTTCACGTATAGCAGCCTCAATACGGGTAATCGTCTCTTGTGGCAGGATGATACTGCGATTCATATAACGCGATACTGTCGCCTTTGACAGGCCTGCGCGTGTTGCAACATCGGATAAAAGTACGCGTTTTACACTCATTTTCTGCGCCATTTTTGCCTGAATTGGCTATCTGTAGCATAGTTAAACGCGGTCAATACAGCATTTTCTCTGGTAAAGACAAGGTTAAATTAATTCTTGACAAATTTTCAATTACGGAGAATTTTATAAGCAGTTTACCGCATCATCCGGGAAGTCATTCCCAAACCTGTTTAAGACATTCCAGTCGTGCACCGAAATGGACCGGTTGCCGGAGTGAAATTAAGCAGGTCTTAGCTGAGCAATGTCTGGTTGCTTCAGCCCACACGATATTTGCCCGCCAAAATATAACTTTTCTGTGCCCGTATGGTGGTGCAGGAATCGCTGGCTATCGCCTATTCTCGACGAGGATACTGATGATGTTATTTAATACCGGAAAACTGCATGTTATTGCTCTGACAACCGCTCTGATGGCATCAGGAATTTTTATTTCTATGGCCAATGCTGCCGACCCTACGTATGCAATGGTACAGATTAATCAACAGGCTCTTTTTTTTAATCTGATGAATAAGGGAGCACAGGATGCGGCGAAAGCTAGTGGTAAAAATTTAGTTATTTTCAATTCCAATGATAATCCTGTTTCACAAAACGATGCGATTGAAAACTATATTCAACAGGGTGTTAAAGGTATTCTTGTTGATGCCATTGATGTAAATGGAATTATGCCAGCAATTAAAGAGGCTGCTGACGCTAAAATACCGGTTATTGCCATTGATGCTGTATTGCCAGAGGGGCCTCAGGCATCCCAGGTTGGTGTGGACAATATTGAGGGTGGCAGGATTCTGGGAAAATACTTTGTTGGATATGTACAGAAAGAAATGGGTGGTAAAGCTCGTTTAGGTATTGTAGGTGCATTGAATTCCGCTATTCAAAACCAGCGTCAAAAAGGCTTTGAAGAAACCCTGAAAAGCAATCCAAATATTACTGTTGCCAGTGTTGTTGATGGGCAGAATGTGCAGGATACCGCGATGACGGCAGCGGAAAATCTGATCACTGGTAATCCGGATCTCACCGTTATCTATACCACGGGGGAACCTGCATTGCTGGGTGCGATTGCTGCAGTGGAAAACCAGGGGCGACAGAAAGATATTAAAGTTTTTGGCTGGGACCTGACCGCAAAAGCGATAGAAGGTATTGATGCAGGTTACGTGACTGCTGTGCTGCAACAGGATCCTGAACAGATGGGAGCAGAGGCTCTGAAGGCATTGAATACCCTGACTTCTGGAAAAACCGTGCCGAAAAAGATTCTGGTGCCAGCGACAGTTGTAACCAAAGCGAACGTAGATACTTACCGTTCGCTGTTTAAGTAAGGAGTTATACGCCGCCCATCATTAACAGGGCGGCGAGTTCCTGATGGCTGGGAAAGGCACTGAAAGTGCCCCGGCGGCTGACGGTAATAGCAGCGGCATGACTTGCATGAGTAAGTGCTAACTTATCTGGAGAGGTTCTTCGTAGAAAGGAAGATGCCAGCATGACGGCAAGGAAAGTATCACCAGCACCCGTAGTGTCAATGGCCTCAGCAGGAACTGCCGGGCAAAACTGGCGTTGACCGCCACTGATGAGCCAGGCTCCGGCAGCGCCCTGGGTAATGATGAGTGTTCTCACTCCATGTGGTTGTAGTTGTTCTGCTTCTGATTCATTAACGACGGCGATATCAATAAGTGGCCAGAGTCGGGAGAAGCCCGGATTAACCGGGGAAGGATTGAATACTGTGATCATGCCGCGAGCTTTGGCAAGTTGAAACAGAGCCCGGGTTTTTTCCAGCGAGAAATTACCTTGTTGCAGCAAAATATCGCCAGCAACAGCATCAGCCAGATGTGGAGTAATGTCTTCCAAGCTAAATGTATCGGCGGCAGCGGTAGTGGTAATAATAGCATTATCACCATCGGAACTATTTAAAATAATTGAGGTATCGCTATGTTGATTAAAATTTTTAGTGGGTAACAACGTTAGAGATTCATGACTTATCTGTTGACGGATCCATGTTCCATTGCTGTCATTTCCTGTCGCAGCAATTAAATGGGTTTCTATTCCGCAACGAGATAATATAATCGCTTGATTCGCGCCTTTACCGCCGATATCTTGCGATATTTTCATGCCATGAACCGACGATCCTTTTTGTGGAATATCTGCAATGGACCAGGTTTCATCGACAGTAATATTACCGGTGACATAAACACGCATAGTGTTTCCTTAAACAGGTGGATAAGATGGTTGCTATATCATCAGAAAAAACGAATGCAATACAAGATATTTTTTCTCGTAAAAAAGCAGTGATTGGTGTTATTCATTGTGACCCATTTCCTGGAACACCAAAATATCGTGGTAAATCAGTAAATGATATTATTGAACGTGCACTTCGCGATGCTGAAAATTATATTTCAGGCGGTGTGCATGGACTGATAGTGGAAAACCATGGTGATATTCCTTTTTCTAAACCAGAGGATATTGGTTATGAAACATCGGCTCTTATGGCAGTGATTACTGAAAAAGTACGCGAACGTTTTGGTGTACCGTTAGGTATTAACGTCTTAGCTAATGCTGCGATTCCAGCACTGGCAATCGCTCTGGCTGGTGGAGCTGATTTCGTCCGTGTTAACCAGTGGGCTAATGCCTATATTGCTAACGAGGGATTTATTGAAGGGGCAGCAGCGAAGGCCTTACGTTACCGCAGTCAGATGCGTGCTGAGCATATTCGTGTATTTGCTGACAGCCATGTTAAACACGGTAGTCACGCCATTGTGGCTGATAGATCTATTCAGGAACTAACCCGTGATGTGGACTTTTTTGAGGCCGATGCGGTGATTGCTACCGGGCAACGTACTGGTGATAGCGCTACCATGGGGGAGATCGATGAGATTCGTGCCGCAACTGAATTGCCGTTACTGGTAGGTTCGGGGGTTACGGCGGACAATGTTTGCCAGATTCTGGGACGTACTCAGGGAGTGATTGTTGCCAGTACGATGAAGATAGATGGCGTATGGTGGAATGATGTTGAGCTGGCACGAGTTAAACACTTTATGTCGGTAGCACAGTCGGCCCTGGAGGGAGTGTGATGGAATCTTTTAGTGATCGACTGTTACATGAACATCAGGGGGTCTGGCAGGCAATGCAACAACATCGATTTGTAACAGATATTGAACAGGATCGCCTGCCTGAAACGGTGTTTAATCGCTACCTTGTCTTTGAAGGAAATTTTGTGGCAACAGCGATTGCAATTTTTGCTCTTGCTGTCAGTAAAGCGCCTGACATTCGCCAGCAGCGTTGGTTGATTGGGGTATTGAATGCGCTGGTTGATACGCAGATCGCATGGTTTGAAAAGGTGCTGGCAGAACGTAAGGTGAACCCCGCTGATTACCCGGATGATCTGCCAGGTGTACGGCGATTTCGTGACGGTATGTTGCAGGTGGCACAACAGGGGAGTTATGAGCAGATCATTACTCTGATGTTTGGTGCTGAATGGATGTATTACCACTGGTGTAGCCGGGTCAGTAAACAGACTCAGCAGGATGTCGATGTTCGACGCTGGGTGGACATGCATGCGGAAGAGGAGTTTTATCAACAGGCTTGCTGGCTAAAAGTAGAGTTGGATCAATGTGCTCTGACGCTGAACGAAGAAAAGAAACAGGCATTATCTGCTCTGTATGGTGATGTCTTACAATGGGAAATTGATTTTCATACTGCGGCATATGAAGCGTAATGCTTTCCCTGACAAAGGTGCGAATATCTGAGAGTTATTAGCACCATGAAGCAGTAAACAGGCCGGATTACCCGGCCTGAGTTTTACCCGGCAAGCAATGGCTTGAGGAAACGTGCAGTATGTGATTTCTCACAGTCCGCGACAGTTTCTGGTGTCCCGGAAACCAGAATCTCTCCGCCACCACTACCGCCTTCAGGGCCCAGATCCACAATCCAGTCAGCGGTTTTAATCACATCAAGGTTATGTTCAATCACCACAATGGTATTGCCCTGATCGCGTAACTGATGCAATACCGCCAGCAACTGCTGGATATCGGCAAAGTGCAGGCCGGTAGTGGGTTCGTCGAGAATATACAGCGTCTGACCTGTACCACGTTTAGACAATTCACGCGCCAGCTTAACGCGTTGCGCTTCACCGCCGGAAAGCGTGGTCGCTGACTGGCCCAGGCGAATATAAGATAAACCAACATCAATCAGCGTTTGCAGCTTACGCGCCAGCGCCGGGACGGCATCAAAGAACTCACGGGCTTCTTCAATGGTCATCTCCAGCACTTCATGAATGCTCTTGCCTTTGTATTTTATCTCCAGCGTCTCGCGGTTATAACGTTTGCCTTTACACTGATCGCACGGCACATAGATATCTGGCAGGAAGTGCATCTCGACTTTAAGTACGCCATCACCCTGACAGGCTTCACAACGACCACCGCGCACGTTAAAGCTGAAACGGCCCGGCGTATAACCACGGCTACGTGATTCCGGTACACCAGCAAATAACTCACGTACCGGGGTGAAAATCCCGGTATAAGTGGCTGGGTTAGAACGCGGTGTACGACCAATAGGGCTCTGGTCGATATCAATCACTTTATCGAAATGTTCCATACCGCTGATTTCACGATACGGAGCAGGTTCCGCAATCGTGGCACCATTCAACTGACGCTGAGCAATCGGGAATAGCGTGTCATTAATTAGCGTAGACTTCCCGGAACCGGACACTCCGGTAATACAGGTGAACAACCCTACTGGCAGCGTTAACGTAACGTCTTTCAGGTTATTTCCGCTGGCACCGCTGAGTTTCAATATTTTCGCTGGATCCGCTTTTACTCGCTGCTCCGGAATGGCAATGCTGCGCTTACCACTGAGGAACTGACCGGTCAGGGAATCCTCTACAGCCATAATGTCAGCAACGGTTCCCTCAGCAACAATCTGTCCGCCATGTACACCCGCACCTGGACCGATATCGATCACATGATCGGCCGCGCGGATAGCGTCTTCATCATGTTCCACCACAATCACCGTATTACCGAGATTACGCAGATGGAGCAGGGTTTCCAGCAGGCGTTCGTTATCACGCTGATGCAGACCGATGGAAGGTTCATCCAGCACATACATCACACCGACCAGTCCCGCGCCGATCTGGCTGGCCAGACGGATACGCTGCGCCTCCCCACCAGAAAGGGTTTCTGCCGAACGAGACAGAGAAAGATAATTCAGGCCAACGTTAACGAGGAAGCGCAGACGATCGCCAATCTCTTTCAGTACTTTCTCGGCAATTTTTGCCCGCTGACCACTTAACTTCATATTTTCGAAGAAGGTCATGGCATGGCCGATACTCATCTCTGAGATTGTTGGTAGCGTGGTGTTCTCAACAAACACATAGCGAGCTTCACGTCTTAAGCGTGTGCCGTGACAGCTGGTACAGGAGCGGTTGCTGATAAATTTCGCCAGCTCTTCACGTACCGCGGAAGATTCTGTCTCTTTATAGCGGCGCTCCATATTATGCAGCACCCCTTCAAACGGATGACGGCGCACCGAGGTATCGCCACGGTCGTTAACGTATTTAAATTCGATACTCTCTTTGCCAGAACCGTAAAGGATCACTTTGCGGTCATACTCTTTCAGCGAGCTGAAGGGGGCTTCAATATCAAAGCCAAGATGATCCGCCAGCGATCTCAGCATCTGGAAGTAGTAGAAATTGCGGCGATCCCAGCCACGGATCGCACCACCGGCCAGTGACAGATCAGGGTTTTGTACCACACGATCCGGATCAAAATATTGCTGTACCCCCAGCCCGTCACAGGTTGGGCAGGCTCCGGCAGGGTTATTGAAGGAGAACAGGCGAGGTTCCAGTTCACTCATACTGTAACCGCAGACTGGACAGGCGAAGTTTGCTGAGAAGATCAACTCTTCTGCCTGTGGATCGTCCATATCTGCCACTACAGCAGTACCACCGGAAAGTTCCAGCGTGGTTTCAAATGACTCAGCCAGCCGTTGTGCCAGATCATCACGTACTTTAAAGCGATCCACGACCACTTCAATCGTGTGTTTCTTTTGCAGTTCCAGTTTTGGTGGATCGGAAAGATCGCAGACTTCACCATCAATACGGGCACGGATATAGCCCTGGCTGGCAAGGTTTTCCAGTGTTTTGGTGTGTTCGCCTTTACGTTCTTTAATGATCGGTGCCAGCAGCATCAGACGGCGGCCTTCCGGCTGTTCCAGCACATTATCGACCATCTGGCTGACGGTTTGTGCTGCCAGCGGGATATCATGATCCGGGCAGCGCGGCTCACCCACACGGGCAAACAGCAGACGCAAATAGTCGTGAATTTCGGTGATGGTCCCAACGGTGGAACGTGGGTTATGGGAGGTGGATTTCTGCTCAATTGAGATCGCGGGCGACAGCCCCTCAATATGATCGACATCCGGTTTTTCCATCAGGGAAAGAAACTGCCGTGCATAGGCAGAAAGCGACTCGACATAACGACGCTGGCCTTCGGCATACAGCGTGTCAAACGCCAGAGATGATTTTCCCGAACCTGACAGGCCAGTAACGACGATCAGTTTATCGCGTGGAATGATCAGGTTAATGTTTTTCAAATTGTGGGTGCGGGCACCCCGTACTTCGATCTTATCCATTCACAATTCCCGGATTAGCACAAACCACCATGCCGCCTGGCATGGTCAGAAAAGAAGCACATCATTATGGCACAAAAAAACCTGAATGAATAACCAGTGTTTTTGGCTGGGATCCATGGGATACTTTTTTGGATCCAGCTCGAAATAGACGATCTCAGGATCGTGCATGACGTGACCCATGATGGCCGCCATGTTAATATTTCATACTAAGACTTAGTCAGACACTTTTATCGGAGACAGCAACATGGCCAGCAGAGGCGTAAACAAAGTTATTTTAGTTGGGAATCTGGGGCAGGATCCGGAAGTCCGCTACATGCCAAATGGCGGTGCCGTTGCCAATATTACTCTGGCTACTTCCGAAAGCTGGCGTGACAAGCAAACGGGTGAAACCAAAGAGAAAACGGAATGGCACCGTGTTGTGCTGTTCGGCAAACTGGCTGAAGTTGCGGGTGAATATCTGCGTAAAGGTTCCCAGGTTTATATCGAAGGTTCCCTGCAAACCCGTAAGTGGACCGATCAGGCGGGTGTGGAAAAATACACCACTGAAATCGTGGTCAATGTTGGTGGTACGATGCAGATGCTGGGCGGTCGTGCTCAGGGTCAGGGTGCAGGCGCACCAGCAGGTGGTCAGAACAACAATGGTTGGGGCCAGCCGCAGCAGCCGCAGGGTGGAAATCAGTTCAGCGGTGGCGCGCAGTCTCGTCCACAGCCACAACAGAACAGCGCGCCAGTAAGCAATGAACCACCAATGGATTTTGATGACGATATTCCATTCTGATCCTGATAAATAACAGCTTGCAATCATCATAGTCTTTTTGATTATAAATCAATTGATTGCATAAAAATAAACCCTGCATTTGCAGGGTTTATTACATCAGCAACCAGCTGTTTTCCTGTCGGACTATCCATATTTATCTGAGGTGGCAGCAGAATATTTAGTGATCAGAAGGATTGTTAATCGTTTGTCCTTTGGTCTCTTTAACAAAACAGAGCAGGATAAACGCAACAATAGCTGCTACTAACGAGAACGCCGCGATACCTAATGCTACCGACATATTAATGGCGTGAATCGTGGTCAGGACAATATACGGTGCCAGCCCACCCCCAATCACGCCGATGTTATAAAGGAAGCCCACACCGGTAGCACGCACAGAAGTTGGCAGACTTTCTGTCAGGATAGTTCCCCAGATACCGGAAGAACCCACCAGGAAGAAACCTGCAAGAAATGCGAACAGCATCGCGACAGGCGTATTTGAGACAACATAAACCAGTGCGATAACAAAAAGCACACCAATGCCGATCATTAACCCCAGCCCCATACGGCGACCGAAGCGTTCAGCAATAAATCCGGAGGCGAAGAAACCAAGAACCTGACCAACCGCCGATGACATCGTTAACAAGGTGACATGTTTTGGATCGAAATTCAGACCTTTCAGGTAGGTAGGGAACAGCCCCTGGAATGGCCATGAACCGAAACATAACACCAGCATTAACAGGGCAAGGTAGCCTATCCGACGTGGGTGCTCACGGAATAATTTGATGGCCGGATTATCCCGAAAAGCCTGTCTGGTCTTTGGTTTCAACTGACGGTTACGTTTCCACACTTCAGATTCAGGCACACAGAAGATGATAAACAGACCGAGGATCACTGCTGGAATAAGTCCGATAAAGAACATTCCACGCCAGCCGAATTCAGGATAAACAAAGCTATAGGCAACGGCAGCACCGATAGCACCAATTCCCCAGCCGGTATCCAGAATACCAATACCGATTGCACGGTATTTTTCAGGCCAGGATTCGGCAACCATCGTGGCACTGAGGGAGAAACCCGGTGCCATACCGAAACCCAGTAACAGACGGAATACCAGCAGCGAAGCAAAACTCCACGAAATCCCGGTTAGTACTGCTCCGGCGGTAAACCATGTCAGCGTGAGCAGAATCGGAATTTTTCGCCCAATCCGGTCACTCCAGCTACCGAACACCAGCCCTCCCAGCCAGCGGACCGCATAAGTAACAAACAGCAGCAGGGAACTGGCTTCAAGACTGATACTGAAGGTTTTCGCAATATCGTTGAGGACAAAGGTGATGGCAAGAAAATCAACGGCATCGAAGACCCAGACGCCCCAGGCGGCAATCAACACTTTCCACTGAGGCCAGGTAATTTCCCGATACCACGGGCGGGATGACGTTGCTTTTGTTGAGGCTGTTAAATTTTGCATATTAACCTCTTATATAGAGTAGGGTGACAGTTGGAATAATTGTTCTGTGTATTAATTAAAAAATTTCATCAGTGCAGCCATCTGGCCGCTATGCATATCTGCGCCATCAACCCATTTGCAGCCACAGGCTTTAGCGTGAGCAATCAGTGCCGTGCCATTTGGGCGGATAATGACATCGCCCACCAGAGTGTCTGGTGAAAGCGTGCCGAGCACTTCCGGCATGGCGCTGGCATCCTTCATGCCAACCGGGGAGGCATTGATGATCACATCTGCGTCCTCCCATTTAACGGCATTGACTTCGAAACGGGTGGTTGGGCAGTGTTGCTGTAACTGGCTTGATACGGTGAGAGCCTTGTCGTGAGAAGGATCGACAAAGCCGATCTCTTTAGCGCCTGCATCAGCAAGCGCAACGGCAATGGCCATCCCAGCGCCACCAGCACCGTAAATACGGATGCGTTTTCCCGTGACAGACATGGATTTTTTCTCCAGTGCATTGAGGAAACCAGCACCATCGAACATATCGGCAGACCAGCGACCATCTGCTTCACGGCGCAGAGCATTGGTCGCACCGGTTCTGTGACTGCCTGGCAGCAGCGTATCGGCAAATTCCATCATGGTGATCTTGTGCGGGATGGTCACAAAGAAGCCTGCCACGTTATCCACTTTCTTCAGACTGCGGACTGTTTCAGCGAAATTCTCTGGTTTAACATCCAGTGCAATCACCACACTGTCGATACCTGCTTCTGCCAGCATGGCGTTGAAAATTTGTGGTGTCTTAACCTGGGCCACCGGATGTCCCAGCATGAAATAGACACGGGTATGGCCGGTAATCATGTTACTCACCTTGTTTCTCCTGTTTTTCCACCCAGGCCTGAAGGCGTGGTGAACGGAAGACCTGCGGACGGTTATCGACCTCTTCTTTCAGATTCATGCGACCAGGGGAGAAAATGCGGGGATCCATTTCAACCAGCTTGTCAGCAACGGCAGGACGGAAATCCATGTGGGCGAAAATGTCCCGTTCGATATCCACTCCCGGTGCCACTTCTGTCAGCTCCAGCCCGCTGTCAGTCAGGCGGAATACCGCACGTTCAGTCACAAAAAGGACACGCTGTTTTCTTTCGCGTGCCATTTTGGCACTGAAGCACACTTGCTCGAGTTTGTTGACGAATTTGCGATGACGTCCTTCCTGACGGATTTCTGTTTTACCACCAGGCCACTGCACATCCAGACCACCCGCAGTCAGCGTGCCATTGAACACCATGGTTCTGGCGTTCTGACTGATGTTGATAAAGCCACCAACACCGACAATCACATCACCAAAACGACTGATGTTGACGTTACCCATCGCATCCACTTCGGCAAATGACAGGAAGGCCACATCAAGACCGCCACCGTCGTAAAAGTCGAACTGATACGGTTGGTCAATCATCGCCATTACGTTCTGGCCACCACCGGAATCACGTCCAGTAATTGGCGCACCGCCAATCATTCCCTGCTCGTTGGTGAGGATGACGGAGTTCAGCAGATCTTCTTCCGCAGCGACTGAGGCAAGGCCTGTTGAGATACCTGCGCCCAGGTTGCAGACGGCATTGGAATAGAGTTCCATGGCGGCACGGCGTACCACGACTTTACGCGGCGTAAAAGGCAGTGGGGGAATATGATCAAGCGGTACGCGCAGTTCGCCGGAATAGCAGGGATTGTAGAAGGTTGCATAGGTTTGCGACTGTTCCGGAACAATCACCACGAAATCGACGAGAATACCGGGGATTTTGACCTGTTTGGCGGGCAGCGTTCCGCGCTTCGCCATACGTTTGACCTGTACAATGACGGTTCCACCGGCACGACGTGTTGCCTGAGCCATTGCCAGCATTTCACCGAGTACGGCTTCTTCTTCCATGGTGACGTTGCCATCTTCATCAACGGTAGTACCACGCAGAAAAGCGACATTTACAGGGAGTGGGCGGAAAAACAGCCACTCTTCACCATCGATCTCTTTCAGCTCAACAAAACCTTCTGGCGTGGAAGGTGACTGACGTCCGCCTTGCTGGCGTGGATCAATAAAGGTGTTTAACCCGGTTTTGGTTAATAAACCTGGGCGACCACCGGCCATATCGCGCATCAGCTGAGAAAGCACGCCTTGCGGGAAGGTCCATGACTGGATTTTGTCTTCCGCCGCCATTTTCATCAGAGAAGGAGAATCAATCAGGGCGCTGGTGATCGAACGGGCGGTTAACCCATCTTTCGCCAGGTGATCGGCCCCCAGAGAGATACGATCGCCAACACCGACAATGCTGATCGCGGTCAGATTACGGGGTTGTTGTGTTTCCTCAAAATGTTTACCCAGCGCCGCTAATAGTGCTTCCGGAACAGCGTGTCCGCCACCTGAACCACTAATGAGCAAAGCGTCGTTGTCTTCAATCAGTGTGGCCGCCTGTGCAGCAGTGATGACTTGCATAACGTAATTCTCCTGAACCCTGTGTTGACGATGAAACAACCCGATGAAGGTTGAATAGTAATAAATCACAATGTAAGCGCCTGTCAAAAAATTAAAAAACAATTTCCAATATTGTGATTTAGATCTAAAAAAAACAGATAAAGTTGTGAATTTTTTATTTATATATATGTTTTTATTGGTTTTTATAAAAATTGATTTATGACTATTGTAATGTTTTTAAATTTGGTCTTATTATGTAAGCGCTTATCATTTATGAGGTGAATACAATGGGAATTACAGGCGTAGAAGTTGGGCAGAGCTATAAATTCGCAAAAACGGTTGGGGAAGCAGATGTGGTGCTGTTTGCCGGATTAACGGGTGATTTCAGCGATACACATATCAATGAACAGTACATGCAGGAAACGTCCAGCCTGGGTACCCGTATTGCACATGGCGCTCTGATTATTGGTTATATTTCAACGGCTTCAACCATCAGTATCGCGCACATTATTCATCGTGATGACATCACTGAGTTCCCGGTCACATTGGGCTATGACGGCATTCGCTTCCTGAAACCGGTATTGCTGGGCGACACAGTAACCGTGACGTATACCGTTGAAAGCATTGATGAAGAAAAACGCCGCAGCATCGCGGATGTGAAAGTGATTAACCAACATGGTGTGTTAGTTGCGGTGGCAAAACACATTATGAAGTGGTCCAGCAAGCTGTCTAATCGTTCATAAGGGCATTATCCCGCCTGTCGTTTAATGCTATGTTTTACACCGGTAAATATTCACTGATTGAAGAAGGCGTGAATGAAAAATAAAACCGGTGATTCGGTAAAAACTGACGGGAAAACAGGTCGGGTATCTGCCCGGCAGACAACGGTAACGCTTGAAGATGTTGCACGAGTAGCAGGGGTATCTACTGCCAGTGTTTCCCGCATGATGCGTGAACCCTCTTCTGTTTCGGAAAAGATGCGCGTAAAGATTGAAAACGCCATCAATTCACTGGGATGGGTCCCCCACGCGGCAGCACGTGCTCTGGCAACCAATAAAACACGGACGATCGGTGCAGTCTTTCCAACCCTGGCTAACGAACATTTTTCGAAAGCAACACAGGTGATTCAGGAGGAACTGGAAAAACATGACTACACCTTGCTGCTGGCATGCTCGCAATATGATTTGCAAAGGGAATTACGACAGACCCGTAAAATGCTTGAGCGGGGTGTGGATGCATTAGTGCTGGTAGGTAATGCACATGAACCGGCGTTGTATCCCTTGCTGGAACAGCGACAGATCCCGTTTGTCAGTACCTTTACCTGGCGTGAAGGTAACAATCCATATTGCATTGGTTCGGATAACCAGCACGCTTTTTACGATGTTACCCGTTATCTGATTGAGCTGGGACATCGGCGTTTCGGGATGCTGGCACAATCTGCGCAAAGTAATGACAGGGCCGCCGCGCGTTTACGTGGTGTGAAAGCGGCACTGGAAGAGGAAGGTCTGGCAATCAGACCAGCACATTATGTTGAGGGATATTGGGGAGTTGAAGAAGGGCGCGAGCTTTTCAGGCAATTAGTGGCATCAGAACCTAAACCAACCGCTGTCATTTGTGGGCATGGAACCTTTGCGATGGGAGCGCTGCTGGAAGCGTTATCCATGGGGATCCGCGTACCAGAAGAGATGACGTTGTTTGGTTTTGATGACTTCGAATTGATGAAAGAGCTGCCAGTGCCACTCAGCACCATTTATATCCCAAGTGAAGAAATTGGCCGTAAGGCGACACAATATCTGATGGCTCAATTAGGTGAAATCGAGCTTGATGTGGACTGGGCAACGTATTCCCGCTGCGAAGCGGAAATCATTATCAGGGCTTCATCCGGTAAACCTTGCAGGGATAACTAATCCGCTGTGAATGGCCATCAGTATGTTTAAATTCAGCAAATTAAGGTAATAGCCATGAAATTTAATGACGGTGTATTAATTGCTAATCTGATGCCATTCAATGAGGATCTGTCGGTTAACTGGGAAGCACTGGCTGCCCATACGGAAAAACTGCAGGCTATTGACGGTATTCGTGGTTTTGTTGTTAACGCCTATGCCGGTGAAGGCCCAACATTGACGCTGGAAGAACGTGTTCGAGCGGTTGCTCTTCACCGTGAACTGGCAAAACCTGATCATGCGGTTCTGGCATGTGTGCTGGATATGTCAACGCAGGGCGCTATCGAACAAGCTAAAGCGTATAAAGAAGCCGGTGCTGATGCGTTGTTGATTTGTCCTCCGGTGGTATCTGGCTGGAAAGCGTCTGACAGCCCACATGTTGCGGTTGAGTACCACAAAGCGATTGCTGCTGCTGTTGATTTACCTTTGTTCCTGTTCCAGCTGTCTATCGGTGATTCTGTTGCCTACTCTCATGAACTGCTGATGACCCTGGTGAAAGAAGTCAAAAGCATTGTGGGAATTAAAATGGCGCAGGCGAATGATGCTGTGCGCTACGATATGGATTATCTGGGCCTGCAACAGATTGGTCGCCCAATTGTGGCACTGCCATCCGTTGCCAGCAGCATGTTCCATAATCTGACCACGGGCGGTGATGGGATCCTGACCGGCCTGGCGACCTTTGCTCCCCATGAAATGGTGGAACTGTGGCAGTGCATTAAATCCGGTAACTACGCGCGCGCGCGTGAAATCCATCTGCAACTGGCCGAACTGAACCATATTATTTATGGTCATCCATACGTTGATCTGCACACCCGCTACAAAGAAGTGGCTTATCAGGCGGGTGTGATTCCTACCCCTTATCTGCGTGGCCCGCAGGTTCGTGTCTCGGAAGAAGAACGTGCACGCTTACAGGCGGCACTGGACCGCGCGAAGATCAAACCACTGTAATTATTGTTATTAATACTTTTGTGGTGAATGTAAGGGGGCTTTATGCCTAATGCTGGTCACTTAAGGTGACCAGCATTTTTTTATCCGGATAGTGGTCACACGTCAATTTATTGATTATTTCCTGGTCTTTCATACCAACCGTCATACATTTGATAGACATAGCTCGGTCGGGATTGTACCAATTCCAATTGATATCCTCTTTGGATGAATAGGGAGACTGCTGGTAGTAGCTACCCACAACCGGCAGCTACTCACCCATACCCAAAACCAGACTACTGACTAATCGTCTGTTGCAGCGCTGCAATAGAAGAGGTGATTCCCGCTTCCACGGACATGGTGAGATCTTCCATCTCCAGTGATACCCAGTCGTTGTAACCCATCATGCGTACCACTGAGAAGAACTCTTTCCACCACTGCAAATCCTGACCGCAGCCTACTGCCACATAGTTCCAGGTGCGGTTTGCCACATCCTCCACCGGTTTGGTTTCCAGCAGGCCGTTGATATTGACCAGGCCATGTTCCAGACGCACATCTTTACCATGCACATGATGAATGGCTGGGCCCAGTGCGCGAGCCGCCGCAATAGGATCTGCCCCCATCCACAGCAGATGGCTGGGATCAAGGTTCAGTCCAACGGTGGGGCCAACCGCATCACGCAGACGGAACAGGGTTTCCGGGTTCCAGACCAGCATCGAGCTGAAGTTTTCCAGGGCAAATTTCTCTACTCCACACTCTTTGGCTTGCGCTACCAGTCCGTGCCAGTAAGGGATTGCTACTTCATTCCACTGATAATCAAGGCAGTTTTTTAACGTTGGTGGCCAGCTAACGGTATAAGTGATCCAGTTGGGGATTGTGTCCTGCGGGCTGGCCGGAGGCAGACCACTCATCATCACGATTTTTTTCACTCCGAAATGGCCTGCCAGTTGCAAGGCTTTATCGGTATCGCTTTTATGACGTTGACCCAGTTCACCAGGATCGAGCGGATTACCAGAAACATTCAGTGCAGCAATCTGCATACTGCGGCTTTCCAGCACCTGGAGCACCTGCTGGCGTTTGGCCGGACTGGCCAGCAGCTCATCTGTGCGCAGATGAGGGGCAGAGGACCAGCCGCCTGTGGTCATCTCCACACCGGTTACGCCCAGCTCCAGCAGTTTGTCCAGCATCTGTTCGAAGGGCAGATGGCCCAGGCTGTCGGTACAGAATGATAATTTCATAGTGATCCCTTACTTGTAGTTAACCCAGGTGGAGCCGTTATCGGCAGAACGGACACAGTTTTCAATCCAGCGCACGCCTTCCAGACCAGCGTTGATATCGGGATAAATCAGAGTGTCCAGTGTTTGCTGATCGCCCCGTTGCTGGGCGCTGATCGCAATAGCAAATTTCAGATAGATATTGGCCCAGGACTCCGCCAGACCTTCGGTATGCAAGGCACCCAGACGCTCATCGGCCAGGGCGCTGTCATCAAGATATGGCATACCGTGATGCATCGTCTGGGTTGGCTGCCCCTGGATCTCATATTGCAACTCACCGGGGTTGTAGTCGCTCCATTGCAGACTGGCCTTAGAACCAATAACGCGAATGAACTGGCTGTCCATGGAACCGGCATTGATCGAGGAAGCCCACATCCGCCCAACCGCACCTCCTTCGTAGTGCATCAGCACCATTGCGTTATCTTCCAGTGGCGCACGCGAAGGAATAAAGCTCTGGCGATCACACAGCAGGGAATGAATTTTCAGCTCTGGCAGCACCAGTTGCGAGATATAGAAGGTGTGGGTGGAGATATCCCCGAGGACAAACGTTGGCCCGGCAATTTTAGGATCCACACGCCATTTCTGGGATTCACTGAATTTGTCGGCGCTGTCGTTGGCGCTAAAGCCGTGGGTGTATTGCAACTCCACCATACGCACTTCACCGATCTCGCCATTGGCGATCATCGCCCGCATTTGCATCAGTAGTGGATGACCAGAGAACCCGTAAGTTACGCCAACAATCAGCCCTTTCTCTGCCGCCAGCGCTTTGATTTCACGGGCTTCAGCGGTTGTGAAAAACAGCGGTTTTTCACAAATGACGTGGATATCGGCATTCAGGGCCGCTTTGGTAATTTCGTAGTGGGTGCCGTTTGGGGTGGCGATAGTCACGACCTCAACACCATCTGCACGTTTTGCTTCTTCTGCCAGCAACTGCTGGTAGTTGTCGTAGCAACGCTCTGCCGAAACCCCGAGGTTAACACCAAAATCACGCCCACGTTCGGCATCAATATCAAAGGCGCAGGCGACCAGTTGATACGCAGTATTATCGCGCAGAGCACCACTGCGGTGCTTATAACCCACCTGGCTCAGGCGGCCACCGCCAATCATTGCCCAGCGCAGAGGACGAGGGATTTTTCTTTCGCCGTTAAGCATATCTGACTCCTGAATGTTTCTTCTGCACCCGGGTGCAAAGTTGAATTTGACTCTGCCGGAGAAAAATCTGTTTCTGCCGGTGGGAGTGCAGGGAATGTCCATCACGCCTAAAAGTTAGTCAATCAGCAAAAGTGAAAATCATCGTGCCTGATCACATAAAATGAATGCTTTGCACCCGGTTGCAATTATTTTTTTGCAACCGGGTGCATTACGGGCCATGATAATGATTTGCCGAACCTGCCATCGCGCAGATTTGCGCTGTATCGGTTTATTTTTCCGTGCCTCACGTTCCATGCAGGACGGATGCCGTGACTTCTGAAAAACAGGCAATATGACGACGAAAGTAAAAACGCACCATAAAACCACCGCGAACGATGTAGCGAAACATGCCGGGGTATCGAAATGGACGGTATCGCGTGCTTTTACGCCTGGCGCTTCGGTTTCTGAACAAGCCCGTGAAAGAGTGCTGGCTGCCGCAGAAGAGCTGGGATATCGACCGAACCTGCTGGCCCGCAGTCTTTCAAAGAAAAAAACCAATATTATCGGCGTGGCGATTGATGAGCTGAAAAACCCGCACTCCATGATGCTGCTGGATAGTGTGACGAAACAGCTCCAGGGGCGTGGTTGTATGGCGCTGATACTGAATATTACGCCAGGCGAAAACTACTCCTCTGTGATGCTGATGGCCGACCAGCTACAGGTTGATGGGATTTTATTCCTTGGGACTTCACTGACCGATGAGTTGATCACTATTGCACATGATATGTTGCGTATCCCACTTGTTCAGGTATGTCGAAACAATGCTGCAGAAGATATTGATGTGGTGGATATTGATGGCTACCAGGCGGGGCGTGATATTGCTTCTCTGTTGTTGCAACAGGGATATCAGTGTTTTGGCTATATGAAAGGGCCGGATACGCAAAATACCCCTTTACCGCGCATGGCGGGTTATTGTGAGCAGCTACGAGTTACGGGAAAATCGGCGGAGGTGTTGATGACTGCCGGGCACTACGATCGCCAGTCAGGCTATCGCGTTATGGCTGATTACCTGCATGCAACAGCAACAGCAGCGGCACCACGGCTGGATGCGCTGTTTTGTGAAAATGATATTCTGGCGCTGGGAGCACTGGATGCATTAAGGCTGGCGGGCCTGGAAGGTGAGATCGCTATTGTCGGTTTTGATGATATTGATGACGCAGTAACAGAAGGCTGGCAGCTAACGACCTTCAATCAGCGTATTGATCTGCTGATTGCTGAAGCGCTGAATCGGTTGATCGAGGGGCAGGCGACAGCCGCTGGAGAATGGCGCAAAGGCGAGATACAAATTCGGCGTAGTCATCTGAAAAAAATGGCGAAATAATAATATTATACAGGATGCTGTCTTATATTTTGCATCCTGTTAACTTGAACCCATGAACGTTAGTTTATTCCCCCACAGATAATCATCATTATCTTTCTCTCTATTTATATAAAAATTGATTTTTCCTGATGAATCATTTTGCTTAACGATTTTATCTGTAATTAAAGATGATTAATCTATATGACGAACATTAATCATCTATTTTGTATTATTACTTTTCCTTATGTGGAGTTAATTGTATGTAAATATAGGCATTTCGATTAGGATTTAGCATGATCGATGCTGACTGATTATAGCGGTATTAGCGCGTTTTCTATGGGCAAAACTTTTTGTTGTGCGATGAGAAAGCGATGATATAGTCGTTAATACACAATATTGCTCACTGGCTACTCAAACAACTATTAATTAGCTTCAGTGATAATCCACAGTCAGAAGGATTTTATAATGAAAGGTTTTAACTCTCTGGAGTCGTTTCTCACTTCCGTTCAACAACGCGATCCTAATCAACCAGAATACCTGCAGGCAGTACGTGAAGTCTTTACTTCCCTGTGGCCATTTCTGGAACAGAACCCGCAGTACCAGGAGCAGGGATTGCTGGAACGCCTGGTGGAGCCAGAGCGAGCCATTCAATTTCGTGTAGCCTGGACGGATGATCACGGTCAGGTACAGGTCAATCGTGCATGGCGTGTGCAGTTTAACTCGGCGATTGGCCCATTCAAGGGCGGTATGCGTTTCCATCCTTCTGTTAACCTGTCTATTCTGAAATTCCTCGGCTTTGAACAAACCTTTAAAAATGCACTGACGACTCTGCCAATGGGCGGAGGAAAAGGCGGTTCAGATTTTAATCCTAAAGGCAAAAGTAACGCAGAAGTGATGCGTTTTTGTCAGGCACTGATGACCGAGCTGTATCGTCATCTGGGGCCGGATACAGATGTGCCGGCAGGGGATATCGGCGTGGGCGGTCGTGAAGTCGGCTTTATGTCCGGAATGATGAAAAAACTTTCCAATAACACCAGTTGTGTATTCACCGGTAAAGGTCTGTCATTTGGCGGTAGCCTGATCCGTCCTGAAGCCACCGGCTATGGTCTGGTTTACTTCACAGATGCGATGTTAAAACGTCATGGACTTGGTTTTGAAGGTAGCCGGGTTTCTGTCTCTGGTGCCGGTAACGTTGCACAGTATGCGATAGAAAAAGCCCTGGAACTGGGTGCACGCGTGATTACTGTGTCGGATTCCGGCGGTACAGTCGTCGATGAAGCCGGCTTCACCACGGAAAAACTGGCCCATCTGGCTGAAATTAAGAATGTCCGTTACGGCACCGTGGAAGATTATGCCCGTGAACGTAACCTGGTTTACCTGGCGGGTCAGCAACCCTGGGGTGTGGCAGTTGATATCGCTCTGCCTTGTGCAACACAAAACGAACTGGACCTGCCAGCGGCGAAACAGTTAATCGCGAACGGTGTTAAAGCGGTTGCGGAAGGTGCAAATATGCCAACCACTATTGCTGCGACAGATGCGTTCCTGGAAGCTGGTGTGTTGTTTGCCCCTGGTAAAGCGGCGAATGCGGGGGGCGTGGCAACATCAGGCCTGGAAATGGCACAGAATGCGGCACGCATGAGCTGGAAAGCAGAGAAAGTGGATATCCGTTTGCAACATATCATGCTGGATATCCATCACGCTTGTGTTGAGCATGGTGGTGAAGAGAAACAGACCAACTATGTGCGTGGAGCAAATATTGCAGGCTTCGTTAAAGTGGCTGATGCAATGTTGTCGCAGGGTGTGCTGTAAGCTGTAATACGTGGTGGGATGGATATGGATCCATCTGTCTGCGGGTAAGGGGGGATCAACGATCCCCCCTTATTTATTGGCAGGACAAATGATATTGGGTCCATACTACCTGAGTTTCCACTTCATTTTTCCCCTCATCAGCGTGGATTTGTCCGTGATACTCGTTGATGCATATTTACCCATCCAGGGAGAGGGAGTTTATTCATGTTACATTCTGGTGTTCTTCAGCAGCTTGCTCAGGTGTCCGGTTCGGATGGGTTGATCGTTGATCCTTATCAGAAAGCCTATTATTGCAAAGGGTTCCGTGTCGGGCAGGGAGATGCGCTGGCCGTTGTCCTGCCAGAAACCTTGTCACAGTTGTGGCAGGTGCTTCAGGTTTGCCAGCAAAATGATGTCATTATTTTAATGCAGGCTTCCAATACTGGTGTGACGGGTGGTTCCACGCCACATGGTGATGACTATGATCGACCGGTGGTGATTGTCAGTACTCGCAGGGTTAAAGGGGTACAGGTTATTGATGATGCACAGCAAATTATCGCTTTCCCTGGCAGCACGCTCACTGAGCTGGAAGAAGCCCTGAAGCCTTATAATAAAGAGCCTCATTCGGTAATTGGTTCTTCCTGTATTGGTGCGTCTGTTGTTGGTGGGATCTGCAATAACTCGGGTGGGTCGTTGTTACAACGTGGCCCGGCCTTTACGGAAAAATCACTGTTTGCCCGGATTACCGATGATGGTCAACTGGAGATGGTGAACCATTTGGGGATCGATCTCGGCAGTACACCAGAACAGATGATCACCAGGCTGGAAGCCGGGGATTACACCACCGGCACAGCGGCTGACTGGGAAGGTAAAATCTGGGCTGATGACTATGCCGCCGTGATTAAGGATATTGATGCCGTTACGCCCACTCGCTTTAACGGTAATCCGCAATATTTGCATGACAGTGCAGGCTGTGCCGGTAAAGTGATTGTTTTCGCGGTACGTCTGGCCACATTTGATGCCACCCCCCAGGAAGAGACATTTTATATCGGTACTGCCGATGAGCAGGTGCTGCTGGAACTGCGGCGTTATTTAATTGCCAGACTTGAACAGCTGCCTGTCCAGGCTGAGTACATTCATCGCAATGCATTTCGTCTGACGCTACGTTATGCACATCATATGTTGCTGTCGATTAAACGGTTTGGCCCGGCAGCGTTACCTGCATTAATGCAGAAAAAAGCCCGCTGGGATGCTCGGGTGAAGAAACTGAAAGTGTTACCTGCTAATACGATCGATCGGTTGATCCAACTGGGCAATAAACTCACTCCTGAAACACTTTCTCCACGTCTGTTGTTGTGGCACCGTCGTTATGAACATCATCTGATGATTAAAGTGGCTCATACAGAAGCACAGGCGATGAACCACTTGCTGGCTGGATTCTTTGCGGAACGTAATGGCGACTGGTTCCACTGTAATGCAGATGAACAACGGGATGCGTTCCTGGTGCGCTTTGGTGTGGGCGCCTGTACGGTTTTTTACTGCGACTATTACGGTATTAATACGGATCAACGGCTGATTGCGTTTGATGTAGCACTGCGACGTAACGATGAACAATGGATGATCCAGTTACCTGCGGAGTTACAGGCACAAGTCCTGGAAGGTTCCTGCTGCGGGCATTTCTTCTGTCTGGTGAATCATCAGGACTATATCCTGAAGCCAGGCGTGGACGGCGTAAAGTTCAAAGAAGCGGTGCTGGCATACCTCGAACAACGTGGTGCCAAATACCCGGCAGAGCATAACATTGGTCATCTGTATCACGCGTCCTCTGAACATGAGCATCACTTCCGGCAGCTTGATCCGACCAATAGCTGTAACCCGGGTATTGGTAAAACCAGTAAGAAAAAATACTGGGCATAAACAAACAGTAGTGAGGAGTTCTATTGCATGACACCGTTGGTTCTGTTGCCTGGCATGATGTGCGACGCCGGGCTGTGGCAGAGAATGTTACCGAGGCTGGAAGAGACAGGACCGCTGACGTTTGGTGATCTGTCACAGGGCTCCTCAATTGCCGGGATGGCTTCTGCGGTGCTGGAGACCAGTCCGGAACGGTTTACGTTAGTGGGATTTTCGATGGGGGGTTTTGTTGCCCGTGAAATTGTCCGGCAGGCGCCACATCGTGTTCAGGGATTGATTCTGATTGCCACCTCGAGCGCCGCAGACAGCACGAGGCAAATGGCGTTTAAAACCAGCGTTGCAGAGGCATTACAGCGAGCCAGTGGTCCATTTCGGGGGCTGGGCCATAAAGCGATCCAGCTATCCCTCAGCCAGCAACACGAAACGGATCCACAGTTGATACAGCAGATTCTGGACATGAGCCTGCGTATGGGGCGTGACGCTTACATTCGTCAGTTACGCATGGTGCGCAGCAGTGACAGTCATTTACTGGGTGAAATATCCTGCCCGACGTTGGTGATTGCGGCTGCTGAAGATCGTATGCGTAGCCTGACAGAATCACAAACGCTGTGTGAGGCGATCCCGGATGCACAGCTCTGTGTGATTGAAGATTCCGGCCATATGCTGCCGCTTGAGCAGCCCGTATTGCTGGCGGCACGACTGCGTGAGTGGATAGAGAATCACATAACCTGTGCTCTATGAATCAAAACTCTGAAAAAGATGCCAACCAGAGCCTGGAGGAGTGGATTAGCCACGTGAATACAATACAATCACTGGCGGCAGGGACAGCCTGGGCAGATTAGGGAGAATACGTCGTGGTTAATCCGGGATGGTTTGAATGAAAAAGTGGTTGTTGATGCTGGTTGCGCCATTGTTCGCCTTACAGGTCATGGCAGCAGAGCATAATGCTGATCCGCACAGTACCAGTCTTGCTTTTTATAGCTGGTATTTAACGGCACTCAGTAAAGAAGAGAGCCCAATTGATGAACACGATCCACTCTTGCATGAGTATGTGACCCAGCGTTTGTTGCAGAAAATTAACCTGCTGATCAAAAGCCCTGAAGGCATGGATGATGACTATTTTTTGCAGGACCAGGACTACAGCGATGGCTGGGTTAATAATGTGATCGTCAGTGATTTTACCCTGAACGGTAATCGTGCATTTGGTGATGTGGTGCTGGGGCGGGATCCGTCTGATCAACAACATTTACTGGTTACGCTGGTACATGAACGTGATGGCTGGAAGATAGATGATGTCCAGCAGGAGCCAGTGGCAGGTAACGGGCAGTAAAAATATGGAGTGTGTTGCTTTCGGTCTGGAGTAGACAATGTTAGCTGGGATCTTATTTGCCCTCGGAGCAGGGCTGATGTGGGGATTAATTTTTGTTGGGCCATTACTGGTGCCTGATTATCCTGGCACATTGCAGTCGATGGGGCGTTATCTGGCATTTGGCTTGATCGCGCTCCCATTGGCCTGGCAGGACCGGCAGCGTTTGCGTGGCTTATCACGAGCAGACTGGCGTGAAGCGTTTAAACTCACTCTGGTAGGAAATCTGCTGTACTACGCTTGCCTGGCAACCGCGATTCAACGTACGGGAGCGCCAGTCTCCACCATGATTATCGGCACGTTGCCGGTGGTTATTGCGGTCAGTGCTAATCTGTTTTACGGGCGTGATGAGGGGCGTTTAAGCTGGCGCCGCCTGAGCCCAGCGCTGTTGCTGATAATCTGTGGTCTGGCTTGTGTGAATATTGCAGAACTTCATGGTGCAGAACAACAGATTGATCCGTGGCGCTATTTTACGGGAATTATTCTGGCGCTGGTGGCTGTTGTTTGCTGGACCTGGTATCCATTGCGTAATGCTCGCTGGCTGCGCCAGCATCCTGCACTGAAGCCCGCAACCTGGGCGACGGCACAAGGTATGACAACCTTACCACTGGCATTACTGGGTTACCTGTTGGTGATGGGGCAATTACATCTGACACAGCCTGCATTTATGTTGCCTTTTGGGCCACAACCCAGCCTGTTTATTACGTTAATGCTGGTGATTGGCTTGCTGTGTTCCTGGCTGGGGGCTCGTTGCTGGAATGAAGCCAGCCAGCGATTACCGGCGGTATTGCTTGGCCCATTGATTGTTTTTGAAACCCTGGCGGGACTGGCTTATACCTTTATGTTGCGACAGAGTTTTCCCCCGATACTGACGTTTTGTGGCATTGTCTGCCTGATCGGTGGAGTAGTGATTGCGATGAGAATTAAGCCTCAACCTCAGGTTGTTACGCTTAATGAGTAGAAGAGAACCCGGAACATCAGGGCGATGCTCCGGGTAACAAAGATCAGGGCATTGGCCAGTCAACAGGCGTTTGGGTAGCGACTGTTGTGGCGATATCTTTCGTGGTATTCCAGAAGTTATGCAGGTTATCCATGCTCAGTGTGATGCCCAGCAAGCCAGTAACAAACCAGCATGACATCCCAATACCGATACCGGTGAAGACAAAGGCCATTGCATTACGACTGGCTTTACGACAGCGCACATTAAACGTGCTGGCAAAAAACATCATCACTGCACTCAGCAGTTCCCATCTCATCAGCATTACGCTGGCAGTAAGTGTACCCATTGTTGAAAGCTCCACGAGGATCGGTCCTGACAAACTGGAAACGACACCACCATGCGCGGAACAAGAGCAGCCAGGAATACTCTTTCCGGAATGATATTGAGATCATGAAAGTGTGACGATGGTCACATTATATCACTGGGGTTTTAAAAGTTGAATGCAATCTATGCATGTTTTGGCAGTTTTTTATGCTGATAACGCAAGAAGCCCCTGGCAATAATGCAAAGGGCAAAGCGTAAGATTATTTGTGGATACTGAAATTTTGCTAATGGCGTGCGTTTAAAAAGATAAAACGCGTTCATTGTCAAAGTGCCAGTTGCCACGATGCAATGTCTGGCGGCGCATTGTATGGCGATAAGCCGTTGGTGTTTGAGCAAACTGGCGGCGAAACACACGAGAAAATGTTTGCTGTGAGTCGTAGCCATATTGCATGGCAATATCAAATACCGGGCGCTGGGTTTTCCGCAACGCTTCTGCTGCCAGTGTCAGGCGGCGTTCACGAATATACTCACCGAGTGTTTGTTTGGTTACTGCCCGGAACATGCGTTGCAGGTGCCATTTCGAGTAGCCCGATTTTGCTGCCACTTCATCAATCGACAATGTTTTATCAAGATTGCTTTCGATCCAGTCAGTAAGGCTGCGGATGATATCATCATGCATACTTTTTTCTCCCCGGTCCTGCATAAAACCTGGTCGCCTGACGCGCCAGAAACAGATGGGCATGATGGAGCATTCTCACCTCGCCCTTTCAATGGACGCTGAGTATAATTCCTCAAGTTAACTTGAGGTAAAGGCCAAAATGAAAAAAAGTCGCAATTATCCCAACAAGCGCGAACTGACCCCAGGTGATGTGGCACAGCGCTGTGGTGTGGCGGTTTCCACATTGCATTTTTATGAAAGCAAAGGATTAATTAGCAGTTTTCGTAATCCGGGGAATCAGCGTCGTTATCACCGTGATGTCTTGCGGCGGGTGGCGATTATCAAAATTGCGCAACGTATTGGCATCCCGCTGGCGACCATTAGCGATAACCTGATGCAGTTCCCGGCAGAGAAACGCATGTCGCCAAAAGAGTGGGCGGTCCTCTCCCGGCAGTGGCGTGATGAACTGGACAGGCGCATTGAAACCCTTACGCATCTGCGAGACGACCTGGATGGCTGCATTGGTTGTGGTTGTCTGTCGATGGGGGATTGTCCTTTACGTAACCCGAACGATAGTCTGAGTGCGCAGGGAACCGGGGCCATCCTGCTGGATGTAAAAAGCAGTTAAGCGTGAACAGATGTTGAAAATGCCCCATTAAACGCCGGATAATCGTTTGCTTCTGTATCAGGTCCGTAAATTACGCGATTCCAGACACGGTAAAGAAAACGTTTGCGTTGATTCAGGGCAACCCTTCTTTCCCGGATTTTATTTTTTACCGTGCCAATCGCATCAGATACGCAAACGTTTAGCTTTGTGTCGCCCACCCGGGTTTCACAGCCATATTTAATAAGACATTTCAGAGGATTACTATGTCGACTCCTTCCAAACCGGCCTGCGGCAAGTTAGATGCCTGGTTTAAAATTTCCGCGCGTGGCAGTAGCGTGCGGACCGAAATCCTGGCCGGTCTTACGACGTTTCTGGCAATGGTATATTCGGTGATTGTGGTGCCGGGGATGTTGGGTAAGGCCGGTTTTTCGCCGACAGCCGTTTTTGTTTCCACTTGCCTGGTCGCGGGTTTTGGTTCATTGCTCATGGGATTGTGGGCAAATTTACCCCTGGCTATCGGTTGTGCCATCTCACTGACCGCATTTACTGCGTTTAGTCTGGTACTGGGCCAGCATATCAGCGTGCCGGTGGCGTTGGGCGCAGTATTCCTGATGGGGAGCCTGTTTACCCTGATTTCTGCAACGGGAATTCGTGCCTGGATCCTGCGTAACTTACCCATGGGGGTCGCGCATGGAACCGGTGTGGGGATTGGCCTGTTTCTGTTACTGATTGCAGCAGATGGCATTGGTCTGGTGGTGAAAAACCCGGCTCCCGGTCTGCCTGTGGCTCTGGGGAATTTTGTGTCTTTCCCGGTCATGATGTCGTTACTGGGTCTGGCAGTGATTTTTGGTCTGGAGAAACGCCGCGTACCGGGTGGCATTCTGCTGACGATCATTGCTATTTCTGTGCTTGGACTGATTTTTGATCCTGCTGTGAAATATCAGGGATTGTTTGCGATGCCTGGTTTGAGCGATGCGCAAGGGAATTCACTGGTCTTCAGCCTGGATATTCTGGGGGCACTGAAGCCCGCAGTGTTGCCAAGTGTGCTGGCATTGGTGATGACAGCCGTATTTGATGCAACAGGTACGATTCGTGCAGTTGCTGGCCAGGCTGATTTGCTGGATAAAGACAACCAGATTATTAATGGCGGTAAAGCGCTGACCAGCGATTCACTGAGCAGCATGTTCTCGGGCCTGGTGGGTGCAGCGCCTGCAGCTGTATATATCGAATCTGCGGCAGGGACTGCTGCGGGGGGGAAAACGGGATTGACGGCAGTCGTGGTCGGTGTGCTGTTCCTGCTGGTTCTGTTCCTGTCACCTCTGGCCTACCTGGTTCCGGGTTATGCCACTGCGCCCGCATTGATGTATGTGGGCCTGCTGATGCTGAGCAATGTATCGAAAATTGATTTCAGTGACTTTGTGGACGCGATGTCTGGTCTGCTGGCTGCGGTATTTATCGTGCTGACCTGTAATATCGTGACCGGCATTATGATTGGTTTTGCGACGCTGGTGATCGGACGTATCGTTGCGGGTGAATGGCGTAAGCTAAATATCGGTACTGTGGTCATTGCTGTCGCATTGGTTGCTTTCTATGCGGGTGGCTGGGCGATTTAATCCTGTTTCGGGGCCGACATGCTCGGCCCCACCTTAAGAAGTCACTGAATTTTCCCTCTGTGCACATCCTGTTTTTCATCAATTTGTTATTTTGTTTTATTATGTTTTGTGTTCTACGGCGCTGCCGGATCAGGCGCTACCTTTTCCTTGCAGAGATTCACCTGCACTTCACTGGATAATAAGTACAAGGAAAATATGGAAATATTTTTTACTATCCTCATCCTCATGTTGGTTGTTTCGTTGTCGGGTGTTGCCGCGCGAATCATTCCATTTCAAATTCCCCTGCCATTGGTGCAGATCGCGGTTGGGGCATTACTCGCCTGGCCTACATTCGGGCTGCATGTTGATTTTGATCCCGAACTATTTTTAGTCCTGTTTATTCCGCCATTACTGTTTGCGGATGGCTGGAAAACGCCAACCAGTGAGTTTTTGCATCACGGACGTGAGATCATCGGTCTGGCTCTGGTCCTGGTACTGATTACTGTTGTCGGGATTGGCTATTTGATTTACTGGATGGTGCCTGGCATTCCGCTGGTGCCAGCTTTTGCCCTGGCAGCCGTATTATCACCTACCGATGCCGTCGCGCTCTCCGGTATCGTTGGGGAAGGGCGTATCCCGAAAAAGATTATGGCGATCCTGCAGGGCGAAGCCCTGATGAACGATGCATCCGGTCTGGTATCACTGAAATTTGCCGTTGCGGTGGCTATGGGCACCATGGTCTTTACGGTTTCTGGTGCTTCGCTGGAATTCTTAAAAGTGGCACTGGGTGGATTGCTGGCAGGTATCGCTATCTGCTGGTTGTACGGTAAATCTCTGCGTTTCTTTAGCCGCTGGAGTGGTGATGATCCGGCAACGCAAACCGTGTTATTGCTTTTACTGCCATTTGCTTCCTACCTGGTTGCTGAACATATTGGTGTGTCCGGTATTCTGGCGGCTGTTGCTTCCGGGATGACTATTTCCCATTCCGGTATTATCCGTCAGGCTCCACTGGCTATGCGTTTGCGTGCCAATGGTACCGGGCAAATGCTGGAATTTGTTTTTAACGGCATGGTCTTCCTGATGCTGGGTCTGCAATTGCCGGGGATTTTACAAACCTCAATTCAGCAGGCAGATGCGGACCCCAATGTCGAACTATGGGGGCTGGTCGCTTCTGTCGTCTTAATCTATATCGCACTGATGCTGGTGCGTTTTAGCTGGCTGTGGGTGATGCGTTATATCAGCCGTCATTTGCTGAAAAGACGCCCTATGGAGTTTTCCAGCTATAGCACTCGTGAACTGCTTATCGCTTCTTTTGCTGGGGTTCGTGGTGCGATTACGCTGGCTGGTGTGTTATCGATACCGTTGTTGTTAACCAACGGCAATGCTTTCCCGGCTCGTTATGAGCTGGTCTTCCTGGCGACGGGTGTCATTCTCTTCTCACTGCTGATTGGTGTTGTGGTTTTGCCGTTGTTGCTGCGCGGTATTGAGGGCACCGATAAAACCGTACACCGCCGTGAAATCCAGATGGCTCGTGCTGTCATGGCGGGCACCGCGATAGAAAGTCTGTACAAAATGGAAGAGCGTTTGCTGGCAGACAGTGAAGAGACAACCGATCCTGAGGTCCTGAAAGAGATCAGTTCCCGGGTCATTGGCAATTTGCGTCGCCGTGTTGATGGTAAAGATGATCTGGAACGTGCCCAGCGGGCAGACAATCTGGAACGCCGTTTCCGTCTTACGGGCTTGCGGGCCGAGCGGGGAGAACTTTATCACTTACGTGCAACCCAGAAAATCAGCAATGAAACGATGCAAAAACTATTGCATGACCTCGATTTGCTGGAAACGCTGTTAAGCGAAAAAGAAGAGTAATCCTCCACAGAGCAGCCAGAAATGGCTGCTCTGCTGCATTGTGTTCCGCCACATATGATTTTTCTCATATAATTCTTAAAGCAGGTAGTTTACTCTGCCCGGCCTCCGTACTCGGGCGGAGACAATGTTTTAGGGAGAGAATCATGAATAAAGTGGTACTAACAGCAGGAGCTTTGGCACTGCTGGCTCTGACAGGCACGGCGCAGGCGATTGATGGCAGCGTGAATGTGGGGAAAAATTATACGGATCTGCATGTTGGCCTTGGAACCGATACGCCAGGTTTTGCGTTATCCGGTGACTGGTTGCGTAGCGATCATGATGGCAATGTGGGTAGCCTGGGACTGGGCTATAACGTCACTATCGGTGATGTGATGTTATCGCCAATGATTAAAGCCATGTCGACCAGCCCGAAAGATACCAGAGATGGGTATGCGATTGCAGTAGGCGGCGGTGTGCGTGTGCCGGTGACTAAGATGTTCAATGTATATGGTCAGTATTTCTACTCACCAGATTCATTCTCCAGCCATATTGACAATTATCAGGAAGCGTCTGCTGGTGTCAGCTTCCAGCCTATTTCGCTGCTGGATGTTAGCGTTGGCTACAAGTATATGACGATGAATGGTAAAGATGGCCGTAAAGATAATGTGGTTGCCGATGGCCCTTATGTAGGTGCTGCACTGCACTTCTAATTTGGCGTTTTACGCAATTGACATTTGACGGGAAAAATAGATGCGTAACGTATTTATTTTTCCCGTTTTTATTTAATGAGCAGTGACTTTCCATTGGTTGATGTCACTGTTATTCCTGATGATGAAATCATGCAACACCGGCGTATGGCTATGCTGGAATTATTGCAAAAACATATTCGACAGCGCGATCTGAGTGACTTGCTGGAACAACTGGTCACATTGCTACATGAAAAAAGGCATTGAACAAGGTATTGAAAAAGGGTTGCAGCAGGGTTGGGCAAAAGGTGCACTGGAAGGTAAGAAGAGTGTTGCCCGTAATATGCTGGCGAAGGGGATTGAACTATCGCTGGTGAGAGAAGTGACGGGGCTGACAGAAGATGAGTTGGCAGAGTCCAGTCATTAATCCTTGTTATCGCGTTAGAATCGGTGAATACCAGGGGGCAGGGTGTTAACCTGCCCCGGATCAGCGATTAGTGGCCTTTACCGCTTTCAATCCCAACGCCAGTTTGTGAACGCACAAACTGTGCCTGGAAGCGTAAACGTTCCTGCACGCCTTCTGCGGAGTTGTCGGTAATGGAGAATAACCAGGTACCGATAAACGCAACCAGCATAGAGAACAGGGCCGGATATTCATAAGGGTAGATTGGCGTTGCATGGCCCAACACCTGTACCCAAATAGTCGGGCCAAGGATCATCAGGATAACAGCGGTAATCAGCCCCAGCCATCCACCAACCATGGCACCACGCGTAGTCAGTTTCGACCAGTACATCGACAGCAGAATGATTGGGAAGTTACTGCTGGCGGCAATAGAGAATGCCAGCCCAACCATGAAGGCAATATTCTGGTTTTCAAACAAGATCCCCAGAGCAATCGCCACGATACCCAATATCACCACGGTGATTTTGGACACTTTCAGTTCTTCACGTTCAGTCGCCTGGCCTTTACGAATGACACTGGCGTACAGATCGTGTGATACCGCAGATGCCCCTGCCAGTGTAAGCCCCGCAACGACGGCCAGAATCGTGGCGAATGCTACTGCTGAGATAAAGCCAAGGAAGAGATTTCCGCCAACAGCATCGGCCAGATGTACGGCTGCCATATTGTTGCCACCAATCAGTGCTCCGGTAGCATCTTTAAAGGCTGGATTAGCTCCAACCAGCAGGATCGCACCAAAACCGATAATAAAGGTCAGGAAGTAGAAATACCCCATAAAGCCGGTGGCATAGAAGACACTTTTACGGGCTTCGCGTGCATCGCTAACCGTAAAGAAACGCATCAGAATATGCGGCAGGCCCGCTGTACCAAACATCAATCCCAGGCCGAGAGAAAGTGCAGAAACAGGATCTTTTACTAATCCACCTGGACGCATAATCTCAATGCCTTTCGGGTGGACTTTCATCGCTTCGGCAAACAGGTTATTGAAACTGAAGCCAACGGTCTTCATGACCATGATGGCCATAAAGGTTGCACCAAATAGCAGAAGGGTCGCTTTGATAATCTGTACCCAGGTCGTCGCCAGCATGCCGCCGAACAGGACGTACAACACCATCAGAATGCCAACCAGCACCACAGCAACGTGATAGTTCAGACCAAATAGCAACTGAATCAGCTTACCAGCCCCAACCATCTGCGCGATCAGATACAACGCCACCACTACCAGTGAACCACAGGCAGACAGGGTGCGAATCGGTTTTTGTTTCAGACGATATGAAGCCACATCGGCAAAGGTGTAGCGTCCTAAATTGCGCAGACGCTCGGCAATTAAAAACAGAATAATTGGCCAGCCAACCAGGAAACCGAGAGAGTAGATTAATCCATCATAACCGGAGGTATAAACCAGGGCAGAAATACCGAGGAACGAAGCCGCAGACATAAAGTCACCGGACATGGCTAACCCGTTCTGGAACCCGGTAATATTTCCCCCCGCCGTATAATAATCACTACGTGAGCGGGTACGTTTTGATGCCCACCAGGTAATGCCTAATGTTGCCGCCACAAAAATCAGGAACATGATAATGGCTTCAACATTTGTTGGCTGACGTTCCACTGCACCGGTAATGGCATCTGCAGCCTGTGTCGTGAACGGTAATAATAAGGCTGGCAGAATTAATGACAGAAGGCGATGTTTCATCCTTTTACCTCATTTAATAATTCACGGGTCAAACGGTCAAATTCACCATTAGCGCGCCAGACATAAATGCCGGTCAGCAGGAAGGAGATAACGATTATGCCAACACCGATGGGAATACCCCGTGTGACGCTGGTTCCTTCATATAACGGTGTACCCAGCCAGCCAGGTACAAAGGCGATTAATAAAATAAAGCCGACATACAGCACAAGCATGATCAGAGATAACAGAGTGGCAAAGCACTGGCGTTTTTTTACCAGTTCTTTAAAACGCGCACTCTTTTCAATGCGTTGATAAATAATATCGTTCATCACAGCCTCTCCAGTAGCGTTAGATCTCTTAATAACGAAACAAACGCTTCGATTATTTGGGGGACGGTTATAACTCCATGGTGCTGAAAAAATAAGACGAAATATGGCAGGACTGTTTTGTGGTTATGAATAATGGGGGACGTAACGTCCCCCATTAAATATTTAAGGCATATCGATAGCTTGTTTTTCTTCCAGTAATTTCTCCACGACTCCCGGATCGGCAAGTGTGGATGTATCACCGAGGTTGCTGGTATCACCCGCAGCGATTTTGCGCAGAATACGACGCATGATCTTACCAGAACGCGTTTTTGGTAAAGAATCCGTCCAGTGCAGGACATCCGGTGTGGCAATTGGGCCGATCTCTTTACGGACCCAGTTACGGACTTCGGTATAGAGTTCTGGTGTGGGTTCCTCACCGTGATTCAGCGTGATGTAGGCATAAATCGCTTGTCCTTTCAGATTATGCGGAATGCCTACAACAGCGGCTTCGGCAATTTTTGGATGTGAAACCAACGCAGATTCGATCTCTGCAGTTCCCAGGCGGTGACCTGAAACGTTCAGCACATCGTCAACACGACCTGTTATCCAGTAATCGCCATCAGCGTCACGGCGCGCGCCATCACCACTGAAATATTTGTTTTTAAATGTAGAGAAATAAGTCTGCTCAAAACGTTCATGATCGCCAAACAGGGTGCGCGCCTGTCCAGGCCATGAGTCGGCAATCACCAGATTCCCCTCAGTCGCCCCTTCCTGCAAGTTCCCTTCGTTATCAACCAGTTCAGGCTGCACACCAAAGAAAGGTTTAGTGGCTGAGCCGGGTTTTAACGTCGTGGCACCAGGCAATGGGGTGATCATAAAACCACCGGTCTCAGTCTGCCACCAGGTATCTGAGATTGGGCAGCGGCCATTACCAATCTTCTTATGGAACCACTCCCAGGCTTCCGGGTTAATAGGCTCACCAACAGAACCGAGAATACGCAGTGAAGAGCGATCCGTACCTTCAATCGCCTTATCCCCTTCCGCCATCAACGCACGTACGGCAGTTGGTGCGGTATAAAGGATAGTGACTTTGTGCTTATCAACCACTTCAGCCATACGGCTTGGTTTTGGCCAGTTTGGTACGCCTTCAAACATCAGGGTGGTTGCACCACACGCCAGCGGTCCATACAGCAAATAACTGTGTCCGGTCACCCAGCCAACATCAGCAGTACACCAGTAAACATCTTCCGGATGATAATCGAATACATATTTAAAGGTGGTTGCGGCATACACCAGATAACCGCCAGTGGTATGTAATACCCCTTTAGGTTTACCGGTAGAACCAGAGGTATACAGGATAAACAGCGGATCTTCGGCATTCATTTCAACCGGCTGGTGCTCGCTACTGGCATTCGCAACCAGCTCATGCCACCAGAGATCACGCTGGCTGTTCCAGCCAGCATCCCGGCCGGTACGGCGAAATACCACCACATTTTTTACGCTGGTCACAGCCGGATTTTTCAGGGCTTCATCAACGTTTTTCTTCAGTGGGATATTACGACCAGCACGTACGCCTTCATCGGCAGTGATCACTAAACGTGCATTACAGTCAATAACGCGCCCAGCTACGGCTTCTGGAGAGAAGCCACCAAAAATCACTGAATGGATTGCACCGATACGGGCACAAGCCAGCATGGCAACGGCGGCTTCTGGCACCATTGGCATATAAATAGCGACGACATCCCCTTTTTTGATGCCGAGGTTCTGCAAGACATTAGCAAAACGGCACACATCGCGATGCAGTTCACGATAGGTCAGTGTTTTACTTTCGCTGGCATCATCACCTTCCCAGATAATCGCCGGGTGGTCACCACGAGTTTGCAGATGGCGATCCAGACAGTTAGCAGCCAGATTCAGTGTGCCATCTTCATACCAGCGAATAGAAATATTACCCGGAGCAAAAGACGTATTTTTTACCTTGTGGTAAGGCTTAATCCAGTCGAGGATTTTTCCTTGCTCCCCCCAGAATGTATCAGGGGCCTGTACCGATTGTTGGTACATTGACTGGTACTGTTGTGCATTTATTAGGGTATTTTCCGCAATGTTGGCGGGCACCGGGTATGTATGTAATTGGCTCATAACTGACCTCCTTGAATATGTTAATAATATGTATATAGAAAGTTAAGGGAAGATGTTGTTCTGGCTTTGTTTTCTTTTTGAGTGACAGATCACGTCATAACTGTACGTAATGCAACCGAGAGAAGAGTGTGGCAGAAAGAAAGAGAGATGATCGTGAGAAAGACAGATTTATATTAAAAAGGTGTACAAAAAAAGCGCAAACAGACGATTAATTTAACACGAAAGAGGGCGATATTTTTCATATATATATTATTTTTTTGACTTGTCATAACTAATAATAACAACGAGTTACTTTTCAATATAAGGTAATTAGAGCTTTATTCCATGTTTTTTTCACAAAGCAGCTACATCTTGCACAGACTTGCATTAAGGCCGCGTAAAATGGTACTGATTAGCTGCCTGAAATCAGGTATCAACCATCTACTACCTGTGAATTGACTGTTTTCGGTCTGCCTCCCTCGAGAGTTATTCACTCCGCAAATTCTTTGTGGAAAGCAGGTAATGTTAAGGAAAAGACTCGTTATGAAAGCAACAAAGCTCAGCCTTGCCTGGCAAATATTGATTGCGTTGGTACTGGGAATCGTCGTTGGTACGGTTCTGCATAATCAACCAGAAGAACGTGAATGGTTAGTGAGTAACGTTCTTAGCCCGGCCGGCGATATCTTTATCCATCTGATCAAAATGATCGTTGTGCCCATTGTTATCTCTACACTGATAGTCGGTATTGCAGGTGTGGGTGATGCAAAAAAGTTGGGACGCATTGGCGTTAAGACGATTGTTTACTTCGAAGTGATTACCACCATTGCTATTGTGACAGGTATTACTCTGGCGAATGTGTTTCAACCCGGTTCCGGCATTGATATGTCGACGCTGGCAACGGTGGATATCTCTAAATATGAAGCGACTACGGCACAAGTGGAAGGACAACCACACAGCCTGGTGACCACCATTCTGTCACTGATCCCGGAGAATATTTTCGCGGCCATCGCCAAAGGCGACATGCTGCCAGTGATTTTCTTCTCGGTGATATTTGGTCTGGGCCTCTCTTCGCTGCCGTCTGAGCATCGTGATCCGCTGGTAAGGGTATTCCGCTCTACATCAGAAACGATGTTTAAAGTGACCAATATGATTATGCGTTATGCGCCTGTTGGTGTATTCGCATTGATTTCCGTGACAGTTGCCAACTTTGGTTTTGCTTCATTGTTACCGCTGGCCAAGCTGATGATCCTGGTTTATGTCGCCATCCTCTTCTTCGCGTTTGTGGTGCTTGGTGCAGTCGCTCGTCTGTGCAATCTGCGTATTACGATGTTAATGCGTATTCTGAAAGATGAGCTGATTCTGGCGTATTCCACATCCAGCTCTGAAACCGTGCTGCCACGTATTATGGAAAAGATGGAAGCCTATGGTGCGCCTCAGTCCATTACCAGCTTTGTGGTTCCGACCGGCTACTCGTTTAACCTCGATGGCTCAACGCTGTACCAGAGCATTGCGGCAATCTTTATTGCTCAGCTGTATGGCATCGATCTGTCTCTGAGTGATGAGATTATCCTGGTGCTGACCCTGATGGTGACTTCCAAGGGAATTGCCGGTGTACCGGGTGTTTCCTTTGTTGTGCTGCTGGCAACACTGGGCAGCGTTGGTATCCCGCTGGAAGGGCTGGCGTTTATCGCCGGTGTTGACCGTCTGCTGGATATGGCCCGTACCGCATTGAATGTGGTGGGTAATGCCCTGGCAGTGCTGGTTGTCGCCAAATGGGAAAATCAGTTTGATGCGAAACAGGCCGCTGCCTATGAAGCTGAACTGAAAGTCGCGCACTCCTGATAACAACAAAACAGGTGATCGGTGATCGGCCACCTGTTTTTCTTCCTCTTCCCGCCCACCTCTTTGCTAGACTGATTACCCAGATAAACCATCGGGGATCCTATGTCATCCACCATTGATTTCTCTTTTACCACTCGTCCATTAGTGCCTTATGCCCATGATTATCGTCATGGTGATGCGGAACCACGGCACTACCACAACTGTGCACAACTGGTGCATACGCTGAGTGGTGTTGTTCGAATAGAAACTGATGCCGGACACTGGATTGTGCCTCCAGGACGCGGAGTGTGGTTACCTGCAGGTATGCCACATGCTTTGCAAATAACGGGCAATGTGGCAGCAAGAACCCTGTTTGTTGATCCATTAGCGCGTGCTGATTTACCCGCAATCTGCCAGGTAATACAGATTTCACCGTTGCTGCGTGAGTTGATTGTCAGTGCGCTGTTATTACCGGAATCTTATTCTGCAGGGAGCCGTGCAGAACGTATCTATGAACTCATTCTGGATGAAATTCGGGTAATGAATGAACTGCCATTCAGCCTGCCAGAACCGCAAAGTGATGCACTGGTTGCCTTATGCCGGTCTGTTCGGGCTGAACCAGGGGAAAACTGGTCGCTGGAAAACAGTGCCAGACGACTCAACATTAGTGGTCGTACGCTGACACGGCGTTTCTGTCAGGAAACCGGATTACAGTTTAGCGACTGGGTTCGACGCGCCAGACTAATGGAGGCGCTGACGCGTCTGGCCAGTGGTGATTCGGTGCTGACTGTCTCTCTGGAACTGGGCTATGAAAGTCAGAGTGCGTTTAGTGCGATGTTTCGCCGCATTATGGGAGTGTCTCCCAGTGACTATTTTCTTGTGTCCAGCTGACTTTGGGCCAGAGCATTCAGCAGAGCCTGTAATGACGCACGGGAAACATCATTGTCTATACCCACTCCCCAGATGTGATGATCGTTGGCAAATGTGCACCGCAAGTACGCGACTGAACGGCTGTCACTGCGCTGACCAAGCGTATGTTCATGATAATCCTGAATGGTAAAGGGGATATCAAAGGTCTGATGTAGAGCATTGACGGCTGCAGACAGCAGGCCATTGCCGCGACCTGCCAGTGTGCGCAGAGCATTTCCCTGATGAATACTGGCTTCAAATTGCAATTGCCCATGAAGATCGCTTTGGCTGCGATATTCTCCTAACTGGAGCAACGGTGTACTCAAACCGTAAGCCTGACGGAACAACTGCCAGATAGCCGCCTGGGTCAGTTCTTTGCCTTCGCTATCGGTGACATGTTGAACCCGCAGGCTGAAATCCTGCTGGAGTGCTCTGGGGAGCACCAGACCATGATTTTGTTCCAGCATCCAGGCTGCACCGCTTTTCCCCGACTGACTGTTTACCCGGATCACGGCTTCATAGCTGCAGCCAATATCTGCGGGATCCAGTGGTAAATAAGGTACTTCCCACCGGGGATCCTGCTGCTGTTTACGGGCAGAAAACCCTTTTCTAATGGCATCCTGATGGGAGCCTGAAAAGGCGGTGAATACCAGTTCTCCGGCATAAGGATGTCGGGGATGTACCGGCAACTGATTACACTCTTCAACCACATCAATCACCTGTTTCATTTGGCTGAAATCCAGTTGTGGATTGATGCCCTGGGTATAAAAATTCAGTGCCAGGGTGACCAGGTCGACATTACCAGTACGCTCACCATTGCCAAACAGACAACCTTCCACACGATCAGCACCCGCCAGTAATGCCAGTTCGGTAGCAGCAGTACCGGTTCCGCGATCATTGTGCGGATGTACACTGATACAGACTTGTGGACGGCAGGAAAAATGACGGCAAAAGTACTCAATCTGATCGGCATACACATTGGGTGTGCTGACCTCTACTGTGGCGGGCAGATTGACAATCATCGGACGTTCCGCACAGGGCTGCCATATAGCAGCAACCGCTTCACAAATTTCCAGCGCAAAATCGAGCTCTGTAAAACAGAATGTCTCTGGTGAATACTCAAAGGTCCAGTGAGTCTGTGGTTGTTCTTCACAACGCTGGCGGATCAGCCGGGTGGCATTGACGGCCAGCTCAATAATCTGCTCCTTACTCTGGCGGAACACCAGTCGGCGAAAGACTGGTGCAGTGGCATTATACAGATGCACGATGGCATTTTTTGCCCCTTCCAGAGCAACGAAGGTTCGGTCAATCAGATCACTACGCGCCTGGGTGAGTACCTGAATAGACACATCATCCGGGATTAACTGATCTTCAATCAGTTCACGCACAAAGTTGAAATCGGTCTGTGAGGCAGAAGGGAAAGCCACTTCAATCTCTTTAAATCCACATTGCAGGAGCAAATGCCAGAACCGTTTTTTCCGGGTACTGTCCATGGGCTCTGCCAGCGACTGATTGCCATCACGCAGATCAGTAGAGAGCCAGCGAGGTGCCTGTTGCAGCGTTTTTCCTGGCCATTGGCGGTCATTCAGGACGACTGGAGGGAAAGCATGATATTTATCCTGGGGATGTTGCAGCATAGTCAGAGCTCCTTATTGTGTGAAGCCCTATTCTGTGTCGCAGAATAGCAATTGGCTGATGCAAAACTGACAACCTGATGCGAAAAAGTGACAGAATAAAAAAGAGCCGATTACATAATAATCCGCGCCTTCCAGCGCCCTGGTGTTGGCGTTACTGATTGCCTGAGCGATCAATAGCATGAATTGTCTGTATAAGGAGATGAAATGAATCAGTTTTTTATGAATGAGAAGCAGCAACTGGTTAATGAGGCAATCGAAGGGACGCTGTTAAGCACACCTTTTCATAACCTGAGCCGTCTGGCACTGGGAAACGCGATGCGGGTTGTGGTACGCAGCGACTGGGATCGTTCAAAGGTCGCGTTGATTTCCGGTGGCGGTTCCGGGCATGAACCTGCACATATTGGTTTTGTCGGAAAAGGCATGCTGACCGCCGCTGTATGTGGTGATGTGTTTGCTTCTCCCAGTGTGGATGCTGTTCTGCATGCCATTATTAATGTGACAGGTGAAGCGGGTTGTTTACTGATTGTGAAGAACTATACCGGTGACCGGCTGAATTTCGGCCTGGCAGCAGAAAAAGCCAAACAACTGGGTTATCGGGTGGAAATGGTGATGGTGCGTGATGATATTGCGCTACCCGATAACCCTCAACCGCGCGGTATTGCAGGCACCGCATTGGTGCATAAAGTCGCGGGTTATGCCGCTGAACAGGGACAAAGCCTGGCAGAAGTGACTGCGCTGGCCCAGCGAGCCCTTGAACAAACCGCATCCATTGGTGTGGCATTCAGCAGTTGCCATATTCCTGGTGAAGCGCGTGATGAGCGTGTTAAACCCGGCTCCTGTGAGCTGGGGATGGGGATCCACGGAGAACCCGGCGCATCAACGCTGAAAACCCAAAACAGCGTTGAGCTGGTGACGCAACTGCTACAACACCTGGCACCTTATGCGGGCCAGGGCAAGCTGGCATTGTTGATTAATAATCTGGGTGGGTTCTCCGTGCTGGAAATGGCGGTACTGACACGAGAAGTACTGCGATCTTCACTGGGTAAACAGATTCAGTTGCTGCTGGGGCCAGCAACACTGGTCAGCGCGCTGGATATGAAAGGTTTCTCATTGTCTGTGTTGCAACTGGATGAAGAGCTGGAACAAGCCTTGCGGGCAGACGTTGAAGCGGCTGGCTGGAGTGTGGCTACATCACCTGCCACATCGCTGGAAGAGGCTCCGGCAACCCGGCTGGATCAGCATAAAACAGTGGTTCCTTCTGCCAATGAGGATGTTGCCGCACAACTGATCACCCTTTGTCAGACGCTGATCACACTGGAAAGTGAACTGAATAACCTCGATGCACAAGTCGGGGATGGTGATACAGGCTCAACGTTTGCCGCCGGAGCCAGAAGCCTGCTTCAGGCATGTGAATCGCAGACATTGCCATTGGATCAGACAGGTTTACTGTTTAACGTTATCGGCGAAAAGCTGGCCAGCGTGATGGGCGGCTCCAGCGGTGTGCTGATGTCGATTATGTTCACCGCCGCAGGTCAGCGACTGGAACAGGGAGAATCTTTACCACAGGCACTTATTTATGGCCTTGAACGGATGCAGCATTACGGTGGTGCCCGTGTTGGGCAGCGCACCATGATTGATGCGTTGCAGCCAGCCTTTAGCGCACTGGCCGCGGGTAAAGATTTAGTGGCTGTTGCAGCGGCGGCACGGGAAGGGGCAGACAGTACCAGCCGGATGCGTAGTGCTGGCGCCGGACGTGCATCGTATCTGAATGCTGAAAGTCTGGATGGCGTGAAAGATCCTGGTGCTTATGCGGTGGAAAAGGTCTTTGCTGCGCTGGCTGAAAAACAGGCGTAAGGCAGAACAATACACTCAATGCGTATGCTGTTCAGATCGCGTACTTTTGCCATCATGCTATGTGAGATGACCAGAACTGCAATGCTGGCTGCCTTTAAAAGGCAGCCAGCCGCGTTTCAGACGCTGATCTCTTCCGTTTTTGGTGCATCATCCACTGCCTGCTCAAAACTGCGCAGACGTTTATAAATGGACATCAACTCAACCAGCGTGGTCCAGGAACTAATCAGATACTGGAATGATCCCCGCACCTGATCAAACACGTTGGTTATCTGTGTCATCAGACCGAGCGTAATCGCCCCAGTGACAATCGACGGGAACAGTACAAAAAGACTGAATACTGCATCAACCTGCAGATAAAAAATGCGGGCGATATTGAAGTAGAGATAGTGGAAATAGAGGCGGAAATAGTTCGTCCGCACATTATGGAACAGCTCTTTGATGGTTGCCGGACGGGCGCGATTGGCATCGTCTTCACCATAAACCAGCTCTTTACGATAGGCGGCTCCCACTCGCTGATTGCGGAAAGAGAGTCCAGGCAGTTTGATGCCGATCACTGCCAGCAGCCCGGTGCCCAATAGCGACCATAAGATTGCAGCAATCACCAGAGCATAAGGAACTTCGCCAATAATGGGGATGCTTTTCACATGCGCTGACAGCGCCACCAGAACCGGCAGGAAGGCGATTAATGTCATCACGGCATTAATAAAACTCACGCCCATGTCTTCCAGCGTTGAAGCAAAACGCATGGTGTCTTCCTGCACACGCTGAGCGGCCCCTTCGATGGTGCGCAGTCGCGGCCAGTAATCCATATAGTAATTGTTCATCGCTGTGCGCCAGCGGAAAACGTAGTGACTGATAAAAAACATGTTCAGCACGTTAATCACGACGGCAATCAGCGCAATACTCAGGAACCCACCAATCTGGCTGTACAGTGTGGCGAGTTGCACAGTGTTTGGATGGGCCAGTGCCTGCTGGATAATATTATAAAACGGTTCATACCAGCGGTTGATCGCCACACCGACTTGTACAGAAAACCAGGTAACAAAAATAATCAGTGCACTGCCGAGTACCGACCAGCGCTGCCATGCATGTGGACTGAAACGTGACCAGAACCCGGCAAAGAGCAGCGATGCCAGCAAATAGTAGCTGTAGAAAGCCAGCTCACTGGGAGCAATAAAGCTGAGGGCATTATTGGGCAAAGGACCAGCAGGAACCGGGGAAAACTGCATGAGTGGTGTTAAATGACGTTCAGCAAAGCCAAACCAGAACAAAATAGCGATCAGACTCCACAGCGCTGCGCTACTGAAAAAGAGCCCAGGCCGGGGGAAAAAGGATTTAAACATAGAGACTCCACAACGAATTTGTGATGGTTATACCGTGATTAGCGGAGGAGGATCTCAAGAAGAATGTTTCTATTGATTTCCAGTTTAACTGTGTGGCGGCAGAGATAACCTGAAACATCAGTGATGTGAGGGACGAGTGATAGTCCACCTGTGGGATCACTCGTCCATTATGCGTGTTTCTGGTTAAATATTATCCAGATTGATACCCCGGGTTTTGGGGCCGAAAATAGCAATCGTCAGCATGACAATCAGCATACTGATAACGATAAATGCCACCACACCCTGGGCTCCTGCTACCTGCAAAATCAGACCGATAATAATGCTACTGAAGACGGTGGACAGGCGGCTGAAGGAGTAGCAAAAGCCCACTGCACGAGCACGAATAAAGGTGGGGAAAACCTCTGTCTGATAGGCGTGGTAACTGAACGTCAGCCAGGCATTAGACCAGGTAATGCAGAAACCACAGATAATCAGCACGATTGGATTGTTTTGCAGCGCAAACAGGGTGCCGAAGACCACCGTCATCAGTGATGACAAAACAATATGCCATTTGTTTTCAAACTTATCGGCATAGCGGCTACAAATCAGTGAACCCAGTGGATAGGCAAGGGTGATAAAGAAAGCATACAGCAGGCTATGCGTGATGCTGGCTCCTTTTCCCGACAGCAATGCTGGCAGCCAGTTACCAAAGCCAAAGAAACCAATGGACTGGAAGAAGTTCATCACGACTAACATCAGTGTGCGCTGACGATATTCCGGCCGCCAGATATCGCGGAAACGTCCCTGTGGCGGCTCTGTTTCAGTGACTTCTATCTGTGTTTCATCCGGGGCTGTCACCGCAGTACCACAGCGGATTTCCATCTGGCTAACGACCTTGTGGGCTTCCTGATGTCGTCCCTGCTGCGCCAGCCAGCGAGGAGATTCGGGCAGATTTTTGCGTACCAGCCAGATGATCAGGGAGCACACCGCGCCAGCAATCACCACCCAGCGCCAGCCCGTCAAGCCAAGGATAGTTTGTGGCACCAGCCACCATGACATCAGGGCAACGGCAGGAACCGACAGGAACTGGACAAAAAAGGCGAAAGCAAACGCCTTATTACGCAAATACGAAGGAATGCATTCGCTGAGGTAGGTATCAATGGTGACCAGCTCAATCCCCAGGCCGACGCCGACGAGGAAACGGCAGAAGATAATCCACTCTGCCTGATTCTGAAATGCCATCAGCATGGAAAAACAGCCGTACCACGCCAGTGCAAACATAAATGTCAGACGGCGACCAAAGCGATCGGCGTGAGGGGCCAGCAAGCTGGCACCAATAAACAGGCCAAGGAAGGTTGAAGAGGCAAAAGCAGCCTGGTCAGATATACCAAATACACCGAGAGAACCAATATGAAATATGTTCTCAGAAATTAAACCTGAACTAATATATCCCGTTTGAAATAAATCATAGAGTTCAAAGAAACCACCTAAAGAGAGTAAAGCGATAAAACGCCATAAACCAGCATTAGCCGGGAGAGCATCAAGGCGGTCCGTTAATTTGTTGTTATTGATATTTTTTTGTTGAGGGTTTTGCACCCCAGGTATGCAGGCTTCACTCATTTTTATTTTCGGACCTTAATGGCAGAGGACAATAACTTTTTATGCTAATAGTTAGCAGTGAAATTTAAATATTGAATTGCATTCTCAGGGAAGAAAAATAAGCATAAAAAATGGGAATTCTTAAATTTTAAATTATTTCTTTCTGTTCCAGGCAGCTTCACTCTGTTCCTGGTATATCAGGTCGATAATTTGCAACTACTGTTTCCTGATGGAAACAGTATCGGGTTTTAATGGTTTATTGTTGCGGTAAAAATTGATTGTGGCAGGATGGTTTCAACGGGCAATGACCCTCCTGATTAACACAGAATACGAAGGTGTGATGATGAACGATAAAGTAATTAACTGGAATGGTGGTTTACAGCCGGAAGCTGTTGAAGTTCTGTCTGCTGATGGCGGCATGATCGTTTGCCCAACTAAAGTGGGTTACATCATCATGACTTCTGACGCTAAAGGTCTGGAACGTAAATTCGATGCTAAACAGCGTAACCGTAATAAGCCAGGTGTGGTGCTGTGCGGTTCACTGGAACAGTTAAAAGAGCTGGCACAACTGAACCCGGAAATCGAAGAGCTGTATCAGCAACACTGGGATAAAGATGTACTGTTGGGCTGCATCCTGCCGTGGAAAGAAGAAGCAGTTGCACGTATTCCGGATGACGGTTCTAAAGATCTGATGATGGACCGCCGTCAGACCAGCTGCTTTGTTATCAAGTTTGGTATCCCTGGCGAGAAACTGGCAAAAGAGTTGTGGGAAAACCACGGTAAATTCTCCTTCGCCAGCTCGGCTAACCCATCAGGTAAAGGTAACCGCGGCCTGGTTGAAGGTATCGGTGAGCGTATTGAGCAACATGCGGATTTGATTATCGCAGCGAACGATTATGTGAAATCTATCCAGCCTAACGAATCTGAAAAGACCCGTTACGAGCAGGGCGTAATGGTGGCGATGGTCGATGAAAACGGCAAACTGGTGCCTGAGCAGAAAGGTGAACGTAATATCACGCCTTGCCCGGTACTGATCCGTAAGGGTCTGGATGTGGATAAGATTATGTCAATGATGTCTGACATCTTCACCACCTGGGACTATCGCCACGGCAACTACTATTAATATCCCGCGTGGATAGCAATCTGGCCGACCTGAAAGGGTCGGCTTTTTAATTTAAGGCTTTCTGCAGGGCTTCAATAAACAGCCTGACGCGTGGTGAGATAAAACTGTCGTTTTTCATCAGCACGTAAGATTTATAAATGTCCATTTCCCAGTCGGGTAATAACTGCACTAATTTCCCTTCATCCACCGCTTCCTGGGCAATGTAGCTGGGGAGATAAGCAATACCGGTTTGTGCCATCGCGGAATTGAGTAGCGCAATACTGTTATTGGCGCGGAAGCGGCTACGTACCTCAATATCTTTTTTCTGTTTCTCTTTCCGAAACGGCAGCGAAATGGTGTGGGCCGGGCCACGGAAAAGAATAAAGTTATGACGCGGCAGATCATCCGGGCTGCCGATTTCCCCATGTTGTTGCAGGTAGTCTGGTGCGGCGTACAGCCCCCAGGCGATATCCATCAGTGGGCGGTAATGCTGATGGCTGGGAAGTTCCCGTCTGATCTCAATAGCCAGATCAACATGGTCATCTTCAAGGTTTACCGGGCGGTCGGTGAGGTCGAGATCCACGCTGACGTGGATATTGCTGGCGATAAAGCGATTGAGTATCGGCACAATACACTGGCAGCCAAATGTTACCGGGGCCACCACGCGCAGACTGCCTGTGGGTTCTTCGTGGAACTGACGGATAAACAGGTCTGCACTTTTGACTTCGTGCAGAATACGGTAGCAGTAGTGGTAATAGGTCATTCCCACTTCCGTGACCTGGATGCGTCGGGTGGTGCGGGTCAGTAGTTTTGCTCCCAGGCGAATTTCCAGGGCAGAGATTTCTTTACTGACGGAGGATTTTGCCAGCCCGAGTAGCTTCGCTGCTTCGGTGTAGCTGAGTGTTTCCACCACTTTGGCAAAAATCATCATTCCGTGCAGGTTTTCAAAATCACTCATTTCTACCCCGGTGTGTTTTTAAGGCAAAATCAGCCGCGATACTAACATATTTCATGTTTTTTGCGTTTTATCATCTGGTGGGCTGGTGGGCTGGTGGGCTGGTGGGCTGGTGGGCTGGTGGGCTGGTGGGGGGAGTCGTCTGGTCGTTTGGAGGTTTCGTGGCAGAGGGGGGGCTCCATCCGGGCAAGTCCTCGCGCCGCTGCGCGGTTCCCTCACTCCGCTCGTCAGCCCGACGGCACGGCTCTGACGAAACGTCCCTGTTTCGCAGAGCCTTGGGCAGACATCCCTGTCTGCCCATCCTGGCTTCCTCCCTCCATTCGGCGCTGTGGATGCCCGGATGGAGCCCCCCTCTGCCACTTTTTAACTATTGTGTTGCCTGTCTGCGTATGCTCATAAAACTGAGTTAATCAGATGCTGCTCCTCTATAGTTCTTGTGAGGCAACGTGTTCCCCCTTTTTCACAGAAGTGAGTTTTTTTTCTTCCAGCGGGAATGGAGTTAACCGGTGAACACCTCCGGGGCAGGCGGATGGGCAATCCGCAGCGCTGAGGTGGAAGCCGATGGCCAGGAGAGACCAGCATGGACGCTGGTCTCAGGTCAGGCGCAGGCAGGAAGCCTGCTCCTGACCGGTCCGTACGGCCAACTGCTGCAACCGAAGGAACCGCGCAGCGGCGCGAGGACAGCCCATCCGCCTGCCCCGGAGGTGGGCACCCAGCACCAACCCCCGAAGGAAAGATTATTTAGCCGAAAGCGCCAGCGCACCACCGGCAAACACAAACAGGCTACCTGTTGAGCGATTGAGCATACGCAGACGTTTTGGATTAGAGAACACTCCTGACAAACGACGACCTGCACAGGCGTAACTGAACATAATACTGCAATCCAATACTGCCCAGGTCAGCGCCAGGGTAGCGAATTGCAAAGCATGTGGCTGGTTAGCATCAATAAAGTTTGGGAACAGGGCAGCAAAAAACAGTAAATCTTTTGGATTGCTGATACCAACCATAAACCCTTTGCGGAACAGACGCATCGCGCCCGGTGCATCTTCCATTTCCGGGGCAGCCATTGGGGCATCGTGGCCTTTATCACGCCAGGCAGAAATACCCAGCCAGACCAGATAAGCGGCACCCACAATTTTCAAAAGCGTAAATGCAGTGGTTGAAGCCGCCAGAATGGCACCCAGCCCAAGGGCAGAAGCACTCATCAGGATTAATGCTGCCAGTACACCGCCAGTCACCGTAGCCAGTGCCTGTCGGCGACCATAACGCAGGCCGTGGGTCATGCTGATTAAAGCCGATGGGCCAGGAATAGCAATTAAAGCGGCAATAACCCCGGTATAGGCCAGCCAGAGGTGAAGCGTCATACAACATCCTTTCTTTTAATGAGGCTTATGAATATGTGAAGCGGCAATAGTTTATTTTCCCGTCAATGAGATGTAAATCACAGACAAAATATTTTCTGGTAGCTTATGGACATACGACGATTTCAGACAGTGCTCATATCCCTGGCAGACAACTGACCAGTGCAGCCCCGCTATTATTACTCCTGCTAATTATTTCCCTTTATTTATAAGCGAAAAGCCTTATTTTTCCACGAAAAATCATGCTATTACTTGAGGATTACCGCCTGAAATATCCCGGAGATCCCTTCATGAAAAAACTGACTGTCACTGCGCTGGCATTGCTGGCTGCATTTAGCTTCTCAACACAGGCTGCGGAAGAATTGCGCTTTGGCGTGGACCCGACTTTCACTCCCTTTGAAAGTAAGGCTCCGGATGGATCATTGCAGGGTTTTGACATTGATCTGGGTAATGCGATCTGCCAGCAGATGCAGGTGAAATGTACCTGGGTGCAGACGTCTTACGATGGCATTATCCCGGCACTTCAGGCCCGTAAATTTGATGCCATTTTGTCGGGAATGGCGATGACAGAGAAACGCCGCCAGCAGGTTCTGTTCACCGATATGCTGTACAACGTACCCAGCGCTTTACTGGCACCGCAAGAGAGCAAATTACTGCCAGATGTGGCGGCTCTGAAAGGTAAACACGTGGGTGTGGCGCAGGGCACAACGCAGGAAGCCTTTGCGAAAAGTGTCTGGGAATCAGCAGGTGTACAGGTGGTGAGCTACCAGAATGAAGCAGAAATTTATCCCGATCTGGCAGCAGGACGCCTGGACGCCGTCTTTATCAATGCGGCTGCGGCAGAAACTGGCTTCCTGAAAACCCCGCAAGGTGCGGGATACCACATTGCAGGTGAACCGATGTATGACCAGAAATATTTCGGAGAAGGCATCGGGATCGGCCTGCGTAAAGATGATGCGGCACGCGCGGAAAAGATTAACCAGGTTCTGAAAGAACTGCATAAAAACGGCACCTATGATGTGCTGGCGAAAAAATATTTCAGCTTTGATGTCTACAAACGTCCGGAGTAAGCGATGACGACCCATGTATTACCGAATTTCACCACGCAGCGGACACGTTTCCTGGCTGCGGTGGCACGCCATAATGGCATTGTGACCTCTTATGATCATCCTCTGCCCAGCCCGGCAGGGGAAGCGCTTGCCACCGATGTGGCGGTGCTGGGACGTGCCGATGCTGCGAAAGTGATGCTGGTGATTTCCGGTACACATGGCGTGGAAGGGTATTACGGTTCTGACAGCCAGATTGCCTGGCTGGAAGGGATGGCGGTGCAAAGTCTGCCGGACGATACGGCGTTGGTGCTGGTACACCTGTTAAATCCGTGGGGAACCGCCCATTTACGTCGGGTGAATGAAGATAACGCAGATCTTAACCGCAACTTTATTGATTTCAGTATAGGAGCGCCTGACAACGCCGCTTACCGGGAACTCCATGCAATCTATACCTGCCGTGATGTGGACGGCGCAGAGCGTGCGGCGGCGGATGCCCTGCTGGCGCAGCACTGTGCCAGTAAGGGCTGGAATGGCGTGAAACAAATTGTTGAAGCCGGGCAATACCAGTTTGCGGATGGGATCTTCTTCGGTGGCAGCCAGGCCAGCTGGTCACATCTGACACTGAAGCAGATCATCGATAATCATCTGCAACAGGCACAGCGCATCATCAGCTTTGATCTGCATACCGGCGCCGGAGCCTGGGGGCATCCAATGTTACTGGCTATTGCGGAGCGCTCTTATCCCGCTCTGGAGAAAGCCCGGCAGATTTTCGGTGAATGGCTGACGGTCTTGATTACCGGGGCAGGGCGCGACAGTGAAACCGGCGTGACGGCCACCGCCACGGGATATTTATCGCAGTTTTTGCTCGATAACCTGCCAGATACCGAGCTGATCCAACTGGTGGTGGAATGCGGAACGTATGCCGGGGATGAGATGCACCGCCGGGTACGTGATGATCACTGGCTCCATCTGTACGGCGACCCTGCCAGTGAACAGGGACAACGACTGAAGTGGCAGTTATTTGAAGGCTTTAATCCACAGGATGCTGACTGGCAGGCACTGGTGGCATTCCGTACCCGGCAAATCTTCCAGCGCGCCTGGGCTGCGTTAGCAGGTGTGTCGTAAAACCCTGCCCTTCAGGGCGCGGGGAGGATGCCAAAATGTGTAATCTGTGATGCGGACGGCACCCAATTTGCCGTTCTGTAGCTATTCTCCTGCTGGGATGAATTTGAGGCTTTTCAGGAGATCAGCATTATGGGTGACAGATTTATCAGCGCAGATCAGATACGTGACCGTTTTTCTAAAGCAATGTCGACCATGTATCAGGCAGAAGTACCGCAATACGGTACGTTGCTGGAGCTGGTGAGGGAAGTAAATCAGCAGGAGTCCGCGCAACGCAGCGACACACTATCCCCGGAAGAACTGAATCGCCTTAGCGTTGAACGCCACGGTGCGATTCGGTTGGGGACAGCGGCTGAACTGGCCACGATGCGCCAGGTCTTTGCCGTTATGGGGATGTCTGCGGTGGGATATTATGATCTGTCTGAAGCCGGGGTGCCCGTGCATTCAACGGCTTTCCGTCCGGTGAGTGAAGCTTCATTACTGATCAACCCTTTCCGGGTGTTCACCTCATTGTTGCGACTGGAATTGATTGAAGATCCGGCATTGCGTCAGCAAGTGGCTGATGTGCTGGCTAAACGTGATATCTACACTCCGCGACTGCGTGAGTTACTGGCTCTGTGGCAGCAGCAGGGTGGGTTCAGTGCTGACGAGGCGGATGAGTTTGTCCGTGAAGCGCTGGAAACTTTCCGCTGGCATCAACAGGCGGCGGTTGATCTGCCAACCTACAACGCGTTGCTGGGGCAGCATCGGCTGGTGGCGGATGTTGCCTGCTTTCGTGGCCCGCATATCAACCATCTGACACCCCGTACACTGGATATTGACCTTGTGCAAAAGCGGATGCCGGATTATGGCATCACTCCGAAAGAAACTATCGAAGGTCCGCCGCGCCGCCGTTGCCCGATCCTGCTGCGGCAGACCAGTTTTAAGGCGCTGAATGAAGAGATCCATTTTGTGGAGCATCAACAGGGAACTCACACTGCCCGTTTTGGTGAGATCGAACAGCGCGGTGTGGCGCTGACCCGTAAAGGGCGTGAACTGTATGATCGGTTGCTGCGCGAGGCTTCCGCACAGAAACTGCATGATAATACCGCCTGGCAGCAACATCTCAGCGCTGTTTTTGCCGATTTTCCGGATGATGCCACCACGCTGCGCCAGCAGGGGCTTGCGTGGTATCGCTATCGACGCAATTCACAGATCGCCGCGATGCCGGGGCAGGATCTGGAAGCACTGATTACCAGTGGCGCGGTCACTGTGGAACCTATCATCTATGAAGACTTTTTGCCGGTGAGTGCCGCAGGGATTTTCCAGTCTAACCTGGGGAGTGATACCAGCAGCGTCAGCAGTGGCAATCCTCTCCAGACGGCTTTTGAGCAGGCGCTGGGTTGTGCGGTGCAGGATGAGTTTGCGCTGTATCAGCAATTGCAGCAGGCATCGCTTGAGCAGTTACGTCAGGAATTGACCTGGCTGTAAATGTATTCCTCGTATCGAACGCAACAGGGTACGATACGAGGAACAGCTTATCTTCAGGTTTTATTGACTCACGACAGGCCCATTTAAGGTCGCGCGAGTCATTTCTCACGGTGAATTTGCACATCCGAGAGATCAACCGTTAAACGGTTCACTCTGCGTGAGTACCCGCTCGATCACATTCAGCGCACCTTCTTCATTGTTGCTATCCGTATGATAACGGGCAACCTGCTTCAGTGCTGGCTGGGCATTGGCCATCGCAAAGCCATAACCGGCTTGTGCCACCATCTCAACATCGTTACCGCCATCACCCACTGCAACCACTTCCTCATTGGCAATCTGCCACTGACGCTGCAACAACGCCAGGCCATGCGCCTTATGCACGCCAGGGATAATTAAATCCACAAAACCAAAACCACTGGAAACCGGTGTCACAATGCCATCCAGCGCATGACCAACATGAGCCATCAGTTCAGGGATTTTTTCATCGGGTAAATTCAGTGAGAACTTAAAGACGGTTTCAGTTAACTGATCAAAAGAAGGACACAATTCCAGGCGGTGATAATGTTTTGACATCAGTTTCACCAGTTCATCTGGTGAGGAGTCCAGCATCCAGGCACTGCGCGGGCCGCAAACCACCACATGCACATCCGGGAATTCCGCCAGCACAGCCAGCACCCGTTGCAGATGATCCTGACCAAGTTCACCGCAGAACAGCGTATTGCCACGATCAATAATGTAGGCACCATTTTCGGCAACAAAGGTGATTTCATCGCGGATTTCCGGGAAGAAACTGATCAACTGGTAATACTGGTTACCACTGGCAACAACAAAACGGATATTTTCTTTTTTAAGCTGCTGATATTGTGCCAAAAACCGTGCTTTGTTGTAGGTTTTACTCTCTGAAAGGAAGGTTCCGTCCATATCGACGGCGATCATTTTAATCACGGTTCCATGCCCTGAATGAAGAAAAAACAGGGGATATTGTCAGTGGAAAACAGGCAAAAAAAAAGGGGTGAGCGTGCAAAGCACCGCACAGTGATGCTGATTATGGCGAGATAATTGTGTTTTCAATGAAATAAAACCTAAAAAAGTACGGATCCCGTTAAAGGTCCGTACTCAGGCGTTTACTCCGTTGCAGACTGTGAAGCCTTCGGTTCTTCACGTTGCTTCTGCATCCTGACAACAAAACTTGCCGCACCGGAGAGGGTCAGCAGGGCTACCACGCCCGGCCAGCCTGCACGTTCCAGCAGCAGGCTACCCAGGGCGGAACCAACGGCCATGCCGATAAACATCCCGGTGAACATCAGCGCATTCAGACGGCTACGCGCGGTATGCTCCAGCCCAAAAATCAGTGTCTGGTGGGAAACCAGCGTTGCCTGTACACCAAAATCAAAGCCCAGGGCGGAGATAACAATCAGCGCCAGTTGTGCCGGAACCGGCAACAGTGGCAACAGGAACAGCAAAGCAAAAGAGATCGTTGCCAGTGCGGTTGTCAAACGGGTTACCACTGCCGGGCCATGACGATCGGCCATCATGCCTGCCAGCGGTGCAGCCAGTGCCCCGGCTGCGCCAGCCAGACCAAATGCTCCCGCCATCGCACTGCCCAGCCCGTAATGCGTATGCAGCATTACGGCTAAAGTTGACCAGAATGCACTGAAGCCGACAGACAACAATCCCTGTGCCAGCGCGGCACGGCGAAGCTCATGATGACGTTGCCAGAGATGACACATGGAGATCAGTAATGCCGGATAACTCAGCGTGGTGCTGGGTGCGATATGCGGCAGACGACGCCAGAGGATCAGAGTAATGGTCAGCACCAGCACTGCCGCCAGGATAAACATCACCCGCCAGCCAGCATATTGCGCCACCACGCCACTGACGACTCGGGAAAGCAGGATTCCCAGCAACAACCCGGTCATCACGGTACCGATGGTTTTTCCGCGCAATGCCGCCGGGGCAAGATGCGCCGTCGCTGGCACGATATCCTGCGCCATGGTGGCAGTAATCCCGACAGCAAGGCTGGCGATCAGTAAGACAGTAATATTTCCGGCGGCTGCGCTCAGTAACAGTGCCAGCGTCAGCAACAAGCCTTTGGTGGTGATGATATTACGACGATCATGACGATCCCCCAGCGGAGCCAGCAGCAGGATCCCCAGGGCATAACCGATCTGAGTCAGTGTGGGCACCAGGCCGCTGGCGGTCACACTGGCATGTAACTGACCGGAGAGGATCTCCAGCATCGGCTGATTGTAATAAATCGAGGCAACACTAAAACCCGCACCTGCTGCCAGCATCAGTACCATGGCGGTCGTTGGTGGGTGTTCAGGATGTTCTGTATGAGAATGAACTGACATGATGATAAGTATCCATTTGAATGGTTTTGTGTCTATGGCGGCTATTTTTCCCGGTTATGCTGATCGTTGGTAGTCGCCCAGGGAACAGAACTGTTATACGATAAACGTATGACAAAGAATTTATCCCCCGGTGTTGATCGTATAGAACTGATGCAGACGTTTGTGCGCATCGTGGAAGCAGGCAGCTTGTCTGCGGCAGCTCAGCGTCTGGCAACCACACAGCCAACGGTCAGCCGCCGCCTGCAAACCCTGGAAAAGTTGCTGGGCCTGAAACTGTTACAGCGCAACACGCATGTGATGAAACTGACAGAAGATGGTGAGCGCTGTTATGCCCACGCTTGTACCTTGCTGGCAAACTGGCAGGGAATTGAAGATGATCTGCGCGGCGTAACGGAAGAACCACAGGGCGTTTTGCGGGTGCTGGCGCCGCACGCATTTGGTCAGGACCAGTTAATCGCCCCCCTTCAGACCTATCTGCAGCGCTACCCGAAAATAACCGTTGAATGGATGCTCAGCGATCGCACGCCAGACTTTATTGCTGAAGGGATTGATTGCGCGATACACATTGGCCCGGTCACGGAACCTTCAGTGGTTGCGGTGCTGGTGGCGGAAGTACCACGCATTGTGATCGCTTCCCCGGCATTGCTGGGTGAACAGCCATTACCGGAACAGCCACAGCAGCTACAGGGATTACCCTGGCTGGCACTCAGCACCTTTTACCGCCGTTGTGTGACGCTGACTCACAGCACCACTCAGGAAGTGCAGCAGTTTGATATCCAACCGCGGTTACTGACCGACAGCCTGAATGCTCTGCGTAATGCAGTATTAGCGGGAATGGGCGTTGGCATTGCCTCATCATGGCGGGTGAAAGAGGACGTTACCGAAGGTAAGTTGCTGCATCTGGCCCCACAATGGCAGGCCGCGGCATTACCTGTTTATCTGGTTTATCCCCATGCTCGTTATTATCCGGCGCGGCTGAGAATGTTTCTGGCAATTATGCGGGAAGTTATGCCGGTACTGAGTGGAACTCAGCATCCGGCATGATCCCGGACAGAACCAGGCAGCATCCCTGTTCTGTCACCATGATCGGGCAGGGAAAACCCCTGCTCAGTCGCAATTACGCAGAAGGAGCAGGAGGCAATGCCAGCCAGAACAAACCATTCAGCGGTTGCTGCATAAATTTCTCATGCACCATCTGAATATCAGCCTGCGGATCCAGGTCACCAAATAACTCCGGGTGCAGGAACTTCGCGATAGCTTCCACGACCAGGACATTCAGTGGGCTGTCATAGAACTGGTGATACACCGCCATCACACGTTGTTCTTTCGTCGCATTCAGAACATTAACGCCCTGACGGGTCAGTAATGCCTGAATCCGTTTCAGGGAAAGATCGCGGTCAGCGTGATAACCCAGTGGTACACCAATGCTCTGATGATAAGTATTGCCCCAGTCTGCACCTGTCATCAGATAAGCATCCGGATTGCTGGCGATTAACTGTTCCAGGCTCATCACCCCATTTTTGCCTTTAAACAGTGCGCTACCGATATTGTCGCCCCCAGCAACACGAATAAACTCACCAAAACTGCCTGCACCATAAGTGAAACAGCACTCTTCCCCGGTCATACCGGCGTGACGTTCAATAAACACTTTCGGGCGCTGTGCAGCGGTGAGTGACGCCGTGCGCTGCGTAATGCTATCCAGCCGGGACTGATAAAACTGAATATAATCTTCAGCTGCTTTTTTATTACCCAGCGCCTGACCTAATAAACGAATACTGATGGTCGTATTAGCTAAGGGATGAAGACGAAAATCAATAAACGCTACGGGAATATTCAGTGCGGCCAGTTGCTTCATTGCGCCGCTGCCAACAAGTTTTTTCTCTACTCCCGCATCAAAAATAATCAGATCAGGATTCAGCACAATGGCTTTTTCAACACTGAAATCGCTCATATAGGGATTTTGAAACACCGGGAGTTTCGCCAGTTGTGGCTGGGACTTCATATACAGGGAGTAGAGGTCCGGTGCTTTGGTTTTCAGCGAATCATCCAGCGCAATAACTGACTGGAAAGGATTGTCAGGCTGTACCAGTTGCAGTGCCTGTAAAGCGCGGGAATCAGCAAGAATGATGCGTTTGGCGGGGTGTTCAAGCTGGATATCACGTCCGGCAACGTCTTTCATTTTGATAACTTCTGCCTGGACTGTTGTCAGTGGCAAACACAGCGCCACTGCGGCGAGCAGCGATTTCCAGCTGGAAGGAAAAAATTTTTTCATCTTTGATTGGAACTTTTTTGTTTACATATAATGGTATTGCTAATTATTATCATTTCAATTCTGATAATTCAACTCATCAATAACAGTATTGGTGCTCTACGAGGTTTTGGTAATGTTTGGTAGTTTCCGTTATTCATTGATAACAACTGCAATTTTCTTTTCAGTATCTTCCTGGGCCACAGATACCACAGCAAAAACTGTTAACACAATAAACAACACAGCAGCAGCGCAGACCAGCGATACGACGAAAACAACAACTAAAAACGATGCGGAAACATCACGTACCGATACTGTAACCGTTGTTGGGAACTGGCTGGATGCACCTGATTATGACGAGGTTGTACTGGACCACGCAGGTGCCCGAAGCATTATTGATAAAAAGACCATCACGGAAAAGGGCTCTGAAAGTATCGCGGATGCACTGCGTGGTGTGCCAGGAGTACAGGTTCAGGAAAATAACGGCACCGGTGGTAGCGATATTTCATTGAACGTTGGGGTTCGCGGTTTGACTTCACGTCTGTCTGCTCGCTCAACGGTGATGATGGATGGGATTCCTCTCTCGGTTGCGCCTTACGGTCAGCCTCAGCTCTCTATGGCACCTTTGTCGATGGGTAACATCCAGTCGATTGACGTTATTCGTGGTGGCAGTGCTGTGCGTTATGGACCGCAGAACGTGGGTGGTGTAATCAACTTCGTTTCCAAAGATATTCCCAAAACTTTTGGCGGCAGTGTAAGTGCACAAACTCAGGGGGCAGAGCATGGTGGGCTACAAACAGTGACCACTGCTTCTGTTGGGGGCACCGCGGATAACGGTTTTGGCGCTGAATTACTCTATTCTGGTGAGCATGGTCAGGGGTATCGGGATAATAACGCGAACACCGATATCGATGATTTTATGCTGAAGACCAAATATGCCTTTACGGATCGTGATGAGCTGGATGCTAATTTCCATTATTACACCGCAACAGCTGGGATGCCGGGGGGGCTGACCGCGGCGCAGTATAAGCAGAACCCGTTCCAGTCAACTCGTCCATTTGATGACTTTGGCGGTCGCCGCCAGGATATGTCCTTCAAATATCGCCATCAGGGTGATGACAGTCAGTTCCAGGTATTGACCTATTTCACTAAGAGCTTCCGTACCAGTAATCTCCAGCAGGATGCGTGCCGAAGTGAAGATGTCTGTAAAGATAAAACCCATGATGGACAGTCTCAGCTGTATGCAGCACCGCGCCACTATACAACCTGGGCAATTGAACCAACTTACTCAAAATTGTTCCGTTTCTGGGATATGGCGCACGAAGTTACACTGGGCTATCGCTATATGAATGAAACGGAAGATGAGCGTGCTTATCGTTCTGGTTGGTATACGCCAGCCACCACGCTGTCAGCACCAAATTCTAAAGATGAATACTATCAGCATACCTCGGGTGGTACGGCTGCAAATGCCTTCTATATTGATGACACCATTAACGTAGGTAACTGGACGTTAACGCCAGGCCTGCGTTATGAAAGCATTCGTACGCATGTTGATGACAGTTTTGCCAATATCTCACGTGATAAATCGTATGGTCAGGCCCTGCCATCAATGAACGTGATGTATCACCTGTCAGATAGCTGGAAGTTGTTTGCTAACGCCAACACCTCATTTGGTAGTTTGCAATACGCTCAGTTGACGCGCGGTGGTAACGGTGGACAACCTGCTCCAGGTCTGGAACCAGAGAAAGCGCATACCTATGAAGTAGGTACTCGCTATGATGACACGGTACTGAAAGCGGAAATGACCGCGTTCTATATCGATTTCTCTAACCAGTTACAGTATACCGATAACATCACTGGCTGGACGTCACTGGGTGCGACGAAGCACCAGGGTGTGGAACTGGCTGTAAGCTATGATCTGGGTGATATCGTACCGGTACTGGATGGTGCGAGTGTGTATTCGTCGTATACCTATACTCGTGCTGTTTCGACAAAAGGTAACTTTGCGAATAAAGATCTGCCGCTGTACTCACGCCAGCTCTTTACCGTGGGTGGTCGTTATGCAACAGGAAACTGGACCTGGAACGTGGATGGCTATGCACAATCTGGTCAGCACTCACCAGGAACAGGTACTGACTATATTACCGACGGCAGTGCTGATGGCGAATATGGTAATACCCCAGGGTATATGGTTTGGGGCGCGCGTGGTGAATATAACTTCGGACGCGAATGGTCTAACCTGAAAGTTGGGGCAGGGATTAAGAACCTGTTCGACCAGCGTTATTTCACCCGTTCTACTGATAATAACTACGGCATGTATGTTGGTACACCACGTACCTACTACGTACAGGCTTCCGTAGACTTCTAATTTCTCTTCGTTATTGCAACGGGTGGCGCACTATGTGTGCCACTCAATTCAGACCTGAATATACGCACCTTATCCCGCTCTTTCCCCGATGTCTGCAGCGCCGATGTTAAACAAAATAACGGGGGCGACAGGTCACACTTGTTATTACATTTTCTACGTCCACATTCTGTTTTTAATATATATCTCAAATATAAATCTGAAAATTATCCATATTCATACTTTTTCTGTTTGGATAATCTGGTTTTGTGTGTAAAGTAATCGTAATTGTAAATAAATGTCACAAAACGCATTCATTACGTAAATAACAGGAAGATACAGGATCAGGGATGAAAGCTTTATACCCGGTGTGGGTGTTAATGGCACTGAGTCAGCCAGTCTTTGCCGTTCCGTTGTCACCCGCAGATCGCAACAGCATCGAACAACAGCAGCAGCAATTGCTCCTTCAGAACCAGCAGCAGCGTGAGTCGCTGGAGCGTACTGTGCCACTGGTTCGTCCCTCTCAGCCTGAACAGTCAGTACCTCCGTCCGGGCCTTGTTTCACCATCAACCGCATTGTGCTGGATGGTGCCACCCTTATTGATGACCGCAGGCAGCAGAAATTAGTGCAGCCATGGCAAGGTCAGTGCCTGAATATGGCACGAATTAATGAACTCGCTAATAACGTTTCTGACTGGTACATCAGCAGAGGATATATCACCAGCCGTGCTTTTCTGACGGAGCAGGATTTACGTTCTGGTGAGTTGCATCTGGCTATTCTGGAAGGCCGGCTGGAGAAAATACGCATGGATGGCGCGCCTGAGCGTGAGCTGAAAATGACGTTTCCGGGGCTGGAAGGGAATATTCTTAATCTGCGTGATATTGAACAGGGTATGGAACAAATTAACCGTGCCCGTACCACACCGGTGCAGATTGAAATATTGCCGGGCGATAAGCAGGGATGGTCGATTGTCCATTTGACAGCCACACCAGAATTTCCGCTTTCAGTCTCTGCGAGCTTTGATAACAGCGGGCAAAAAAGCACAGGTGTCGGGCAGATTAACGGCGGGCTGACCGGGAACAATTTGCTGGGTCTGGCCGACAGCTGGTTTGTCAGCGGCGGGCGCAGCAGCGCGTTTTCGAATGCTAAAGATGTACAAAATTTTGCGGCGGGCGTCAGCGTGCCTTACGGCTACAGCCTGCTGGACTACAGCTACAGCTGGAACAACTACCTCAGCACCATCGATAACAATGGCTACCTCTGGCGCTCGAGCGGCGATACCGAAACGCATCGCGTCAATCTGTCGCACGTGCTGTTCCGCAACGGCGATATCAAAACGGGCGTCTCCCTGGGCCTGAGCCACCGCATCAACCACAACTATCTCGACGATGTCCTGCTGCAAAGCAGCAGCCGCAAACTCACCAGTCTGCTGTTTGGCCTGAACCACACCCAGAAGATGTTCGGCGGCGTGGCAACCTTTAACCCGACCTTCAGCCGCGGCATGCCGTGGCTGGATGCCGAAAACGATGGCAGTAAAAACGGTGATTTACCGAAAGCACAATTCCGCAAATGGAGCCTGAATACCAGCTTCCAGCGCCCGGTCGCTGAAAACCTGTGGTGGCTGGCGAGCGCCTACGGGCAGTGGTCGCCGGACCGCCTCTACGGCAGCGAACGTATGACCATCGGCGGCGACAGCTCGGTGCGCGGGTTTAAAGAGCAAACCATTTCCGGCGACAACGGCGCCTACTGGCGAAACGAGCTCAGCTATACCCTGTTCACGCTGCCGGTCATCGGCCAGGTCAGCGCGCTGGCGGCCCTCGACGGCGGCTGGCTGCACTCCGACAGGCTGGATCGCTATTCCGCTGGCACCCTCTGGGGCTCGGCCGCCGGGCTCAGTACCGCCAGTGGACACGTTTCCAGCTCGTTCACCGCTGGACTGCCTCTCGTTTACCCGGACTGGCTTGGCCCGGATCACGTCACTGTTTACTACCGCGTTGCCGTCGCGTTTTAAGGGATTATCGTCATGAATCAGCCTCCTGTTCGCTTAACTTACCGTCTGCTCAGCTACCTGGTGAGCGGCCTGCTCGCAACGCAGCCTTTGCTGCCCGCCGTTGCCGCCACGCTGACGCCAGCGGGCAATACCTCCACGGACAAAGCGGCGAACGGCGTGCCGGTCGTGAATATTGCCACGCCGAACGGGGCCGGGATTTCGCACAACCAGTTTAAGGATTACAACGTCGGCAAAGAGGGGCTGATCCTCAATAACGCCACGGGCAAGCTCAATCAGACGCAGCTTGGCGGGCTGATTAACGGCAACGCCAACCTGAAAGCGGGCAGGGAAGCGAAGGGCATCATCAACGAAGTGATCGGCGGCAACCGCTCACAGCTTCAGGGCTACACGGAAGTGGCGGGCAAAGCGGCGAACGTGATGGTCGCCAACCCATACGGCATCACCTGTAACGGCTGCGGGTTTATCAACACTCCGCAGGCCACCCTGACCACCGGGAAACCTGTCTTTGACGCCAGCGGCAATTTACAGGCGCTGGATGTGAAAAAAGGCAGCATCACCATTGAGGGCCAGGGGCTTGATGCCAGCGGCAGTAATGCGCTGTCGATCATTTCACGTGCAACGGAAGTGAACGCCGCCATTCATGCCAGGGACTTAAAAATCATTGCCGGAGCTAACCGTGTTGGTAGCGACGGCAGCGTGCAGGCGCAGCAGGGAGAAGGCAGCGCTCCCACGGTGGCGGTGGATACCGGGGCGCTGGGAGGGATGTACGCCAACCGCATTCATCTGGTGTCCAGCGAGAAAGGCGTCGGGGTTAACCTCGGCGACCTGAATGCCCGGCAGGGAGACATCACCCTGGATGCCAGTGGCAAACTCACCGTGCACAACAGCCTTGCCAGCGGGGCGCTGTCCGCCAGAGGTGAAAGCCTTGCTATGACGGGCGATCACAAAGCTGGCGGCAATATGACGCTGAGCAGCAAGGGCGATATGCTACTTGGCAACGGCTCGCTGATCAGCGACGGCGATATGGTGCTGAACGCCAGCGGCACGCTAACGCATGCTAATGAAAAGCTGACCGCCGGACGTGATGCGACGCTGACCGCGAAAAATATCAGCCAGGATGCCGCCAGCCAGATTAACGCTGCCCGCGATATCGCGGCTAAAGCCAGCGATACGCTGAAAACACAGGGGCAGATAACCGCCGGACAAAACCTGACGGTAAGCAGCAACACCCTGACGCAGGATGGCAGGCTGCTGGCGCATAACAGCGCTCAGCTGAATGCCAGCACGCTGAATAACAGTGGCTCCGTTCAGGGCGCTTCCCTGAATGTGGGCAGTTCCATGCTCAATAACTCGGGTTCCCTGCTGAGCGGCGGTAACCTGACCGTCAGTACGAAAGATTTTACCCAAAGCGGCAGCACCGGCGCGAAGGGCAAAGCGGACATCACCGCCAGCGGGACGCTGACCAGTACAGGCTCGCTGGTGAGCGACGATGCGCTGGCGCTGAAGGCGAAGAATGTGACGCAGAACGGCGTACTGTCCGGCGGCAAAGGGCTGACAGTCAATGCGCAGACCCTGGCCTCCGGCAAAAATTCGGTGACGCACAGCGACGCCGCCATGACGCTGAATGCGGCAACAGTGACGCTCGACGGGGAAACCAGCGCAGGCGGCGATCTTCAATTGCAGGGCGACAGGCTCACCACGGCGGCGAGCGCACAGCTTCAGAGCGGCAATAATCTCAGCCTCAGTGCGCGGGAAGCGGCGCTTGCGGGCACTCAGGCGGCACAAAAATCCATGACGGTGAACGCCCGCGAGAAACTCAACCACAGCGGTAAAAGCAGCGCGGCATCGCTCAGTCTTAGTGCGCCAGAACTGACCAGCAGCGGCGTGCTCGTGGCGTCCACTCTGAACACGCAGTCGCAAACTCTTACCAACAGCGGCCTGATGCAGGGCGACAGCGCATTGCTGATTGATACACAAAAGCTCGATAACCAGCAGAACGGCACCCTCTTCAGCGCCGCAAATCTGACGCTGGCTATTCCGGATATCCGCAACAGCGGTCTTATCACCAGCGACAACGGTTTAATGCTAAGCGCTGGTTCCCTCAGCAATCCAGGTAAAATCCTCGCTGACACGCTGAACGTCAAAGCGAACTCGCTGAGCGGAGACGGCCTGTTGCAGGGAACCGGGGCGCTGACGCTTGCCGGGAATACGCTCTCGCAGGGTGCCAGCGGGCGCTGGCTGACGGCGGGCGATCTCTCCCTTAATGGCAAAACACTGAATACTGCAGGGACCACGCAGGGGCAGAACCTCTTCGCTCAGGCGGACAACTGGACCAACAACGGCTCCGTGCTGGCAACCGGCAATCTTAACGCTACGCTGGGTGCCGCTTTGCTCAACAATGGCGAGCTGATGAGTCAGGGCGATTTCGGGCTGAACGTGCCTGTGCTGACTAACCACGGCAGCATCCTCTCGTCAGGTGACATGTTGCTTGCCGGAAGAACCTTCACCAGCGATGGCGCGCTTCAGGGCAACACGCTTTCACTGCGTCAGAACAGCATCGACAACAGAGGGTCGGTCACTGGACTGAACGGACTGACCCTGAACAGCACGGGCCGGCTTACCAACAGCGGAGACCTGCTGAGCCAGAAATCACTGACGCTGAACGCAGGAGACATGACCAACAGCGGCCGGCTTCAGGGGCAGAACATCGCCTTAGACGGCAGCAACCTGAACAACAGCGGTGCGATTCAGAGCGCACTGGATTTAGCCCTGACCCTGAGTGGCGACGTTATCGCCGCTACCGGCAGCAAAATCACCGCCCTGGGCGACGCCCGCCTGACCGGCAAAGCGCTGAGCAACCAGGGATTAATCAGTGCGAAAACGCTGGAGGTGAACGGCGATTCGCTCAGCAACGGCGGCGAAATTAGCGGCGTTAACGGCCTGAACGTTGCGCTCAGCGGTAACCTGCAACAGCAGGGCAAAATGCTGACCGGCGGGTTGCTTAACGTCAACGCGAAAGACGTCAGCAACAGCGGACAGCTTCAGGGGGCGAATACCCAACTCAGCGCCAGCTCGCTCACCAACAGCGGACGCGTGCAGGGCGACAGCGGCCTGACGCTCACCTTACTGAATGCGCTGACCAACCAGACAAGCGGCGTGTTGCTCGGCCAGAATGCATTAAGCCTCACTGCGCCCGTACTGACCAACGACGGCACGATTCAGGGTAACGGCAAAACCACGCTCAGTGCGGCAACGCAGGCCCGTAACGGCGGTAAAATTCTCTCCGGTGGCGATCTGACCTTCACCACGCCTGACTACAGCGGCAGCGGCTGGCTGCAGGCCACTAACCTGGTGCTGAACGTGGCGAAGCTTGCCAGCAACGGCACCCTGATGGCGGCGAACCAGGCGACGCTCACCGGTAACAGTCTGACCAGCGGCGGCACCTTCCAGGCCGCACAGCTGAATGTGAACGCGCAGACTATCACCAACAGCGGCACGCTGCTGGGTAATCAGGGTTTGATGCTCAAAGGGAACAGCCTCAACAATGCGGGCGGGAAGGTGTTCAGCGGTGGGGATATGTTCACTGAGGTGGTCTCGCTCAGCGGCGCAGGCCAGTTAGTGGCGCTCGGCAACCTGACGCTGAAGCTCACTGACAGTGTTACCACGCAGGGCGTCATTGCCGCGAACAAACAACTGGCCATCAGCAGCCAGGGCGATATCACTAACGGCGCCATATTGCAGGGCAACGGTATCACACTAAACGCGGCGGGCAGGCTGACCAGCAACGGCCAGCTGACCGCAGGCAGCGGCACTACGACACTGAGCGGCAGCCAGATTGCAATGAACGCCAGCGGCAGCCTGCAGGCCGGTGGGGATGTGAGCCTGACCAGCCGGAGCAATATTACCCTGAATGGTTTTACTGGCACGGCGGGCAGCCTGGCGTTAACGGCGGCCGGGTCGATCGTTAACACCGCGCTGCTGTATGCGGGCAACAATCTCTCGCTGTTTGCCAGCAGTATCCGGAACCTGCGCGGCGATATGCTGGCGGGCAATAACCTGGTGATGCAGAAAGACGCCAGCGGCACGGCGAACGCCGGGGTGATCAATACCTCCGGGAATATCGAAACCATCAACGGCGATATCACCATTAAGACCGGGCATTTGCTGAATACGCGTGATGGGCTGACGACAAAAACAACGCAGATCGACGGCGTACAAAGTATTCCGGGCATGGGGGATGCGACGATTAACGTCGATATCAGTCAGCTTGCTGATGGTACTTACGGCATGACCAGCCGGACACGGATGAATCAGGTCGGACCCTGTAACGGACATGGCGCCTGTAACTACAACCACTGGAATCAGTTCTACTACGCGATGTATGCCGGTTCGGCAGAGCAGAAATTTATCAATAACCAGACGCGAACAGACGTTACCAGCAATGGAGGCGCATCAAGAATCGCCTCCGGCAAAAATCTCACGATTAATGCAGGTTCACTGGAAAATTTTGCCAGCAACATTCTGGCAAATGGCGATGTCAGCCTGACAGGGGACACGTTCAACAACCAGAGCTGGCAGTCCGGTACAGTCACTGACTGGTTCGTCTATCAGTACGATCCACGTCGATATGGCTACGCAGTCGAGCCGGGGGGGCGTTATCCAACGGACGGGAATAACTATCAGGATGTTATGCCAAAGGAGACGTCTATTGCTTTTACGCTTCAGGGGCATGACTCAGGTACAGAACCTGGCGAAATCTACCGCTCGGTCATTCAGGCTGGCGGCACTGTTAAAGCCACCTTCACCAGCGATATCAGTAACACCAACACCACCGCCAACGCGGGCAAAATCAGCAACACCATCACAAAGCCGAACCTCAACACGCCTTCAGCGCAAAGCATCGGCGGCGGCGCAAGCCAGCAGGCGCTTGCAGACGCCGGAACCCAGGCCATCACCGGTCCGGACTGGAAAGACACCATCGCCAGCCAGTCTGTCGGCGGCGGTACGGGGCTGGCTCAAGGCGGTATGGACGGCAACTATCCCCTGCCTTCCGGCAACAACGGCTACTTTGTGCCGTCCACCGATCCGGACAGCCCGTATCTGATCACCGTTAATCCAAAACTCGACGGCCTCGGTCAGCTCGATCCTTCACTGTTTGGCGATCTGTATAAGCTGCTGGGCATGAACCCTGGCGCGGCCCCACGCGAGACGGGCAGCCAGTACACGGATATGAATCAGTTCCTCGGCTCGTCGTATATGCTGGAGCGCCTCAGCCTGAATCCGGACAAGGACTACCGCTTCCTCGGCGATGCGGCATTTGATACGCGCTATGTGTCGAACACCGTGCTGAACCAGACCGGGACGCGCTATATCAATGGTCTTGGTTCAGACCTCGCCCAGATGCGCTACCTGATGGACAACGCCGCCGATGCACAGCGTTCGCTTGGCCTGAAGTTTGGCATCGCGCTGACCGCCGACCAGGTGGCGGCGCTCGACCACAGTATCCTGTGGTATGAAACCGCGACCATTAACGGCCAGACTGTGATGGTGCCAAAAGTGTATCTGTCGCCAAAAGATGTAACGGTGCAGAGCGGCAGCGTGATTAGCGGCAACAACGTGCAGCTGGCGGGCGGTAATGTCACCAACAGCGGCAGCACGCTGCTGGCGCAGAACGGTCTTTCCATCGACAGCAACAACAGCCTCAGCAACCTTAACGCCGGGCTTATCAACGCGGGCGGGGCGCTGGACCTGAGCGCGCTGGGCGACATCAACAACATTGGCTCGTCCATCAGCGGCAAAACCGTCCAGCTGGAAAGCACGGGTGGCAGCATCAACAACATCACCCAAACGCAGCAGTGGAGCGTGGGTGACGACAGCCGTCGCGGCAGCGTGCATATCAGCGGTACCGACGTCGGCCAGACTGCCTCCATCAGCGCCAGCGATGGCCTGTACATGGCGGCGGCAAACGACATCAATATTACCGGGGCGAAGGTGAGCGCGGGCGGTGACCTCGCTATGGGCGCAGGCAACAACATCAATATCGCCGCGAACCAGATTACCGACAGCAACAGCCACTCCGGCTTCCGGGGGAAACAGGACACCAGTACGTCTTCCACTTCGAACCAGGGCAGCAGCATCACGGCGGGTGGTAACGCGGTAATGCAGGCGGGTAACGACCTGAACGTGACGGCGAGCGCCATTGATGCTGGTAAAACCGCACAGCTGGTGGCAGGCAATGACCTGAGCCTGAACGCAGCGGGCAACGGACAAACCAGCCGCGCGGGCGGCAGCGAAAGCCATCAGCGCAGCGCCGACAGAACCACCGTTTCCGCGGGCGACAACGTGACGCTGGTCGCCGGGTGGGACGTTACCAGCCAGTCGGCAGGCATCGCGGCGGAAGGGAATGTCGGCATCCAGGCCGGACGTGATGTGAACCTGCTGGCGGAAGCCACCACCACGGGCAGCAGCAGCCATAGCAGCAAGAAAACCGTTATCGACGAATCCGTGCGCCAGCAGGGCACCGAAATCGCCAGCTCCGGCAACACCACGATTATCGCCGGACGTGACGTGAACAGCGAAGCCGCACAGGTGACCGCCAGCGGGGATATCGGCGTGGTGGCAGGCCGCGATGTGAACCTGACCACGGCGACGGAAAGTGATTATCACTACAGGGAAGAGACGAAGACCAAAAAAGGGTTCCTCAGCAAGAAAACGACCCACACCATCGGGGAAGACAGTGCGACTCGTGAAGCAGGTACCCTGCTTTCCGGCGATAACGTGACCGTGCAGGCGGGCAACAACCTGCTGGTGAAAGGCTCCTCCGTGGTGGGTGATAACACCGTGGCGCTGGGCGCGGGCAACAACGTCGATATCGTGGCGGCCACCAACACCGATTCCTCCTGGCGCTTTAAGGAAGAGAAGAAAAGCGGCCTGATGGGTACCGGCGGTATCGGCATCACCGTCGGAAGCAGCAAAACCACCCACGATTTACGTGAGGCGGGCACCACGCAAAGCCAGAGCTTCAGCACAGTCGGCTCTGTGGGCGGTGATGTGGTGATCACTGCTGGCAACCAGGCGCACATTGGCGGCGCAGACCTGATTGCCGGGAAGGACATGAGCCTCAGCGGCAGCAGCGTCATTATCGACCCGGGCCACGACAAACGCACCCGCGATGAAACCTTCGAGCAGAAGAAAAGCGGGCTGACGCTGGCGCTTTCGGGCACTGTTGGCAGCGCGATTAACAATGCCGTCACGTCGGCGCAGGACACCAGAGAGGAGAGCGACGGACGTCTCAAAGCACTTCAGGCGACTAAAACGGTCCTCTCCGGCGTTCAGGCCGGGCAGGCGGCTGAGGCGGCTAACCTGACGGCCGACCCGAACGCGATGGGCGTCAGCCTCTCGCTGACGACGCAGAAATCCAAATCGCAGCAGCATGCCGAAAGCGATGCGGTAACGGGCAGCACCCTGAACACGGGCAACAATCTTTCCATCTCTGCGAACGGGAAAGGCAAAGGCCCGAACAGCGGCGATATCGTGATTGCCGGAAGCCAGCTGAAAGCGGGCGGCGACACGCTGCTGGACGCGAAGAATGACGTCATTCTCAGCGGCGCGGCCAACACCCAGAAATCCAGTGGTAAGAACAGCAGCAGTGGCGGCGGTATCGGCGTGAGTATTGGTGCAGGTAACGGTGCCGGTATCAGCGTGTTTGCCAACGTCAACGCAGCAAAAGGCAAAGACAAAGGCAACGGTACCGACTGGACTGAAACCACCATCGACAGCGGTAAAACCGTGACGATTAAGAGCGGGAACGACACCGTGCTCAATGGGGCGCAGGTCAACGGCAATAAAATCGTGGCCGATGTGGGCCACGACCTGCTGATGAGCAGTCAGCAGGACACCAGCAAATACGACAGCAGGCAGACCAGCGTGGCGGCGGGCGGCAGCTTTACCTTCGGTAGCATGTCGGGCTCCGGCTACATCTCTGCCTCCCAGGACAAAATGAAGAGCCGCTTTGACTCCGTTGCCGAACAAACCGGAATGTTCGCCGGTGATGGCGGCTTCGATATCACGGTTGGCAATCACACCCAGCTTGATGGCGCAGTCATTGCTTCCACCGCCACGGCAGATAAAAACAGCCTCGATACCGGAACGCTGGGCTTCACGGACATCCATAACGAAGCGGATTTCAAAACCCAGCACACCGGTATCAGCATCAGCGGCGCGGGCAGCTTCGGCGACCAGTTCAGGGGCAATATGCCGGGTGGGATGATTTCGGTGGCGGGCAACAGCGGTCATGCCGAAGGCACCACGCAGGCCGCTGTGGCTGATGGCTCTATCACCACCCGCGACAAGGACAACCAGAAGCAGGACGTGGCGAACCTGAGCCGCGACACTGAACATGCTAACGACAGCATCAGCCCGATCTTCGACAAGGAGAAAGAGCAGAACCGCCTGAAAGAAATCGGGATGATCAGCGATATCGGCGGTCAGGTGGCGGATATCGCCCGGACGCAGGGTGAGCTGAATGCGCTGAAGAAAGCACAGAGCGATTCGAAAACGACGCTTCCGGAAAATGCCACGGAAAAAGAGTGGCAGGATTATCTTGATGGCCTGCGCAATTCGAAGTCGTACAAAGATGAAATGCAGAAGTACGGCACCGGCAGTGACATCCAGCGCGGTATCCAGGCAGCAACGGCAGCGCTTCAGGGCCTGGCGGGTGGTAATTTAGCGGGTGCGCTGGCCGGGGCTTCGGCACCGGAGCTGGCGCATCTGCTGAAGGGGCCAACGGAAGGCAACGCGGCCGTTAACGCCATTGCTCACGCCATTCTGGGCGGCGCGGTTGCAGCCATTCAGGGTAACAGCGCAGCGGCTGGGGCGGCAGGAGCTGCATCGGGTGAGCTGATTGCCAGAGCCATCGCGGGAATTTATTACCCGGGTGTGAAAATGTCAGAACTGACGGAAGATCAGAAGCAGACCATCAGTTCGCTGGCGAGCATCTCAGCAGGTATAGCGGGCGGGCTTGCGGGAGGAAACACTGCAGGTGCGGCGGCCGGAGCTGCTGCTGGTAAGAATGCGGCTGAGAATAACTATCTGAGCGTGTCGGAGAAGACTGAGCTTGAGCTGGCGAAGCAGAAACTCAACAGCAAAGACCCGGCAGAGCGGGAGAAAGCGCAGCAAACCATCAATACGCTGCGTGAA